>Ga0172379_10001082_pt1 | contig 58518 bp, 57 predicted proteins | sample GrowelOW334metaG_FD_119756 | JGI IMG/M metagenome (GOLD analysis project Ga0172379, IMG submission 119756) | Groundwater microbial communities from an aquifer near a municipal landfill in Southern Ontario, Canada - Groundwater well OW334 metaG | ecosystem: Environmental > Aquatic > Deep... | reverse complement strand
TCGAGGTGCCGAACCGCATCGTCAATATGAACTATCGGATGCGACTAGCCTGTTATCCCCAGAGTAGCTTTTATCCAGTAAGCCCGTGCCCATACCAAATGGGTCACGAGGATCACTAAAACCTTCTTTCGAACCTGTCCCCAGTCTCAAATAAATTTGAACTGAAGATTCGCCTTGCGGCGAACTCGACTAGTATGTCTCGCAGTCAAGCCAACTTATGCTTTTGCGCTTCCAGTCCGATTTCCTGCCGGACCAAGTTGACCTTTGTGTACCCGCGTTACTTTTTTGCAGGTGCCTGCCCCAGGCAAACTAGCAACCATACACTGTTCCCCTCCGGGATTCACCGGAGTAGGTTAGACTCAAATATAAACAAGGGTGGTGTTCCATTGACGCCTTGCGGCTCCCACCTACGCTCGACAATATTTATAGTCTTATCAATGTAAAGATCCAGTAAAGCTTCATGGGGTCTTTTTGTCCTGATGTAATTAAACGGCATCTTCACCGCTCTTTCAATTTCACTGGATAGATGGTTAAGACAGTTTCACAGTCGTTGGACCATTCATACGGGTCGTAACTTACACGACAAAGGACTTCGCTACCTTAGAACAGTTAGAGTTACTGCTGACGTTCACCAGGGCTTATAGGACAAGCCGTTCCTTGCGGATTGACTCACCCTTTTAACCTTCTGGCACCGGTCAGGTTTCAGCCCATATACATCCCCTTACGGGTTAGCATGGACCTGTGTTTGTGATAAACAGTCGCCGTGAATTCTTTTGTTGTAACCCGAGTGTTACCTCGGGCAGGGTATCTTGCATAGCTTACACCCAGATAATTTGCCAAGTTCCTTAACCATCTGTCTTCCAATCACCTTAGTCTACTCGACTAATCCACCAGTGTCGGTTTTGGTACGAATTACCAGCCATCTATTTGCGACGTTTTTCTTGAATAGATAAGTTTGGTTTAATTGCTCGCCTTACGGCAAACTCTTATTTGTGCTTCGCTTTGTGACGAAAAGGCGGATTTTCCAACCCCTTCTGGCTTCACACTTAAATGGTCAATCATTAGACCACTAAACCTCTCACCCATCGTTGCGCCCCAACTTAAAACGATGACTAATAAGTACTGGAATATTAACCAGTTATCCATCCACTACGCCAGCACTATACTGGCCTCGTGTTAGGATCGACTAACCCTCAGACGAACAACGTAGCTGAGGAAACCTTGGATATTTCGGTGGGGCAGATTCTCACTGCCCTCTCGTTACTCATGTCCGCATTCTCACTTGTTGGCGCTCCAGCTAGCCTTACAGCCCACCTTCACCGCCCCAACAACGCTCTCCTACCAGATGATCCCGATAAATCGGGACCAAATCTCCAACTTCGGCACTAGGTTTGAGCCTCCTTACATTTTAGGCGCAAATTACCGACCCCGATTGCTCGGAGTCGAACAGTGAGCTATTACGCTTTCTTTAAAGGATGGCTGCTTCTGAGCCAACCTCCTGTCTGTCTTAGGTAATTCACTACCTTTCCCACTTAACCTAGATTTAGAGGCCTTAGATGAGAGTCTGGGGTCTTTCCCTTTTGCCCGGCCAGCTTAGCCCGGTCGGACTGACTGCCTGACTAGAAATTACGGTATTCGGAGTTTAGTTAAATGCCTGAGCTTGCGCTCAAAACATTCATCCAGTAGCTCTACCCCCGCAATTCACCATCAGACGCTATACCTATATATATTTCGGAGAGAGCCAGCTATTCCCACTTTCGATTGGCATATTACCCCTAACCACAAGTCATCGGACAGATTTGCAGCTCTGATCCGTTCGGGCCTCGTACCGACTTCCATCGGTATTCACCCTGCTCATGGTTAGCTCAAGTGGCTTCGGGTCATCCCCGCTTACCTATTCGCACTATTCGTACTCGCTTTCGCTTCGCCTCCACCGGCTTAGCCGGATTAGACTCGGTAAACAAGAACACTCGCGGACTCATTCTTCAATAGGCACGACATTATCCCTTACGAGACTCTGTCTGTTTGTTAGCAAATGGTTTCAGATCTATTTCATTCTGCGATTTGCAGTGTTTTTCACCTTTCCCTCACGGTACTTGTTCACTATCGGTCCGCTGAAGTATTTAGTCTTGGAGCTTGGTCGCCCCAGATTCCCAGGACATTTCACGTGGATCCTGGTACTTAGGTATCTAGCCGGTCTTTACAGGTATTTTAAATACGGGACTCTCACCCTCTTTGGTAGTCCATTCCAGAACTTTTTTCTATACTTTCAAGACGTTACGCCAGACCCTGCAACACTCCGATAAATCGGAGTTTAGACTTTTCCCTGTTCGCTCACCGCTACTAAGGGAATCTCATACGATTTCTTTTCCTCCGGGTACTGAGATGTTTCACTTCCCCGGCTTACCCACCGCAACGTAAACGTCGCGGTTCAGTCCGATTGCTCGGACCGGTATTTCTACATTCGGAATTGGTCGGATCACCGTTTGTTGGCAACTCCCCGACCTGTTTCGCCACCTACTGCGTCCTTCTTCGGCTTCAGCAGCCTAGGCATCCACCATTTGCTTTAAATAAATTTCTTGATTATGGCAACTCAATTTAGTCGCCAATATTATGTTAAAGCCGGCCTATTAAACAGGCTTTAACTTTTAATTTCAAAATCAATTGACGCGGACAAAAGCGTCAATGATTTTTATATTTTCAGAACGTTTAAATTCTCATGAATTTATTACGTTCTTCTCGATTCAACAGATTGTTAATGTATGGCCCCGACTAATCGGGATAAGAACTAAGTTCAGACAAGAATTATTTTTCATAATTCTTAATTCTTAATTATTAATTCTTAAAGTGGACCTGACGAGACTCGAACTCGTGACCCCTTCATTGCAAATGAAGTGCTCTACCAACTGAGCCACAGGCCCAATATTTTCCTGTAGAGATCCTATTTAAAAGTGCCATGCTGTGAAAAAAATAGCCGCTTACGCGGCCAAAAGCTCTACATCTCCTAGGATCACTTAAACCTAATTTTCCCATTCCGATAAGAAGCTTTCAGCATTAAGTGTTAGTATTCTACCTAAATCCAATCTGTAAATCAACGACTTAATCACCCGTTTTTTTTCACCAAGATTTTACTTCCTCGTTTCAATCGTTTTCACTATCATCCCGTCTCCGTTCAGCCACAGTACTCTCCTACCTGCCTCTATCGGAACCGACGTTATTCTCCTCATATCACTTCCCGGTACTAAAATTGTTGCTCTGGCCGGGTTCCTTTTACTTTTTCTGATCTCCGGAACATCAACCGCAACTTCAAAAAATTTCCATTGACCTAGCTGATCTTCCCAAGAATCTCCGTCACCTTTTACTAAAAATCTTCCCAATACCTGCAACTTTCTACCTCTAAGAACCTCGGGGGCCAACCACCGGGTTCTGGAAAATTCACTTCCGCTGATACAATTTGCTTTTCCCGTTTGTGATCGGATTATCAAATCCCAAACCTCTTCAAACGGACTATCTATTACCGGCTTATGATCGATTAAAAATACTTTATATCCTTCAACTTCAAAAATCCCCTTTTTCCCTTCCACATCCGATTATAACTCCTATTTCGTAAAGTAGGGGTTTAGCTTGCCTAAACCCGTCTCTTCGATTTTATCCACTCAATCACAATCGGTACCACTGAAATTAGCACAATCACCACCACTACAATCTCAAAATTGTGCTTTACCCAGGGAATATTCCCAAAAAAGAAACCGCCCATAGTAAATAGTGTCACCCACAATAGTCCACCCATCAAATTATAAGTAATAAAATTACCATAATGCATCTTTCCTACCCCGGCCACAAACGGGGCAAAAGTCCTCACTATCGGCACAAATCTTGCCAAAACTATCGCCTTTCCCCCATGTTTATCATAAAAAGCCTGGGCTTTGTCCAAATACTCTTTCTTTAAAATACCGCTGTTCATCGAAAATGCTTTTGGCCCAATAAAATGCCCTATCCAATAATTGACCGTGTCCCCCAAAAACGCCGCCACAGCTAAAATTATCCATAAATAGACAATATTAAAAGAACCCATCGCTGCCAACGCCCCAGCCGCAAACAATAAACTATCTCCCGGCAAAAACGGCGTTACCACCAAACCCGTTTCCGAAAATATCACCGCAAACAATATTCCGTATATCCACCCACCATATTGCGCCGCCATCATCACTAAATTTTTATCAATATTCAGCACAAAATCGATTACCGCTTTAATTAAAGTCATTTCCAATTATAACTAATTTCTAATTTTTTCCAGTACCAGCTTCCATAAATCTCTATCCTCTCCTTCGTACCCCAGTGCCCAAAACCCTACTCCGCCTACCTGCGACTGCTTTGCCAAATCCAATTTTGCCCCCATACTTTCCATATTCTCAAAATATGCCTGATATGTCCTGGTTATCGGTACAGACACATTTGTCCATACATATCTCTTTGTTTTCTTATTCAGTACTCTTACTCTCTTTGTGGTTGTTTCCTCGTTCTTAAAACTCACCCACGGGGTCATACTCAACTCATCCCAACCCAGCTTAAAATCAGTAAAATTGGCATACGTTCCGTCTGCCAATCTTTCCTTCGACTCATTCCAGCTCACCATTCGACTCCAATTCTCCGTTACCTTTGATTCAAAAAGAACATCTGTTGTCCGCCATTGGTATCCATACAAAGGGTATGCCAGAATCATTTTTTTCTTCGGCAACTGCGCTTCTATAATCTTTTGAGTCACCTCAGTAATATTTCTTTCCCCCGGAACTGAATTTATCGGTGCCACCGGTCCGGCAAAATCACTACTTGGTTGGTGAAAATCATAAGCCATCACAATAATTTTATCAACTCTGTCCGCCAATTTTACCAATCCCGCCATATCTCCCTTAATCACCGTATTGGCAAACACATCAATACTGATTTCCCCTCCTACTTCCTGCTTAAACTCTTCCAAAAAACCTAAAAAATCGTCTTTTAACACTCTTACCGGGTCGCCCATATATTCAAAATCAATATTCACCCCATCATAATCTGCCACCTGAACGATTGCCTTTGTTTCCTCCAAAAGTGTTCTTCTTGCCGATCCCGATGCCACTAAACTGTCAATCAGTTTACTATCAAACAACTTTATCCCTAAAATATTTTTTCCTCCACTCTTCTTTATTGTCGCTTTCATTGCCAAATAACTTTCATCGTTTATCTTTTTACCTTGAACATCCCAAACCAGGCTACCTTTTTTATCTACATCCACTCCCAAAAAAATTAGTTGATCCAAAATACCCTCATAATTCTGCGTTTTTCCTACCATCCAGGTCGGTAAAAAACCAATTATCTCCGGTGTTTCTCTTTTGAATACCCCAAATTTTTTCTCTCCCACCCAAGGACTAATCAAATCAATTTTTTTTTGCCACATCCATACCCCCATCCCAATTAAAATCAATACCCCAACCCCTGCCACCACCCATCTCCACCTTGTCATTAACTCCTGATTACCTTCTCCAAGGCAAACTTTATCGTTCTCAATATATTTCCAATCGAACCAAAAGCAATCAACCCCATTGCTACTACTACCCCCAATACTCTAACCAATGTCCACTTTTTCATATACTAGTTTACCAATTAAAGTGGGTGATAATAGACTCGAACTATTGACCCCCGTCTTATCAGGACGGTGCTCTAACCAACTGAGCTAATCACCCTTAAGTTCAAAAAACTATTCGATTATATCAAATGGTTGACTTTAAGTCTCCCTTGTCAAAGGGAGATTTAGAGGGATTTGTCTTTTTTCAAAAACATCTCCACCACTTTCCCCGCTACATTAATCCCTGTCGACTTCTCAAAACCCTGAAACTGACACTGCCGATTCACTTCTAAAATATACGAATTACCTTCCCCATCCTTCATAATATCCACTCCGCCATAATCCAATCCGCACACACTCGCCACTTTCTCCGCTAATTTTCTATCCGTCTCCGACAATTCCCACCTTTCCACCGCTCCCCCCAGAGAAAAATTGCTTCTGAATTCCTCTCCTACCGCCGACCGTTTCATCGCCCCTATCGCCTGTCCGTCCAAAACTATCACCCTAATATCCCACCTGGTCGGTAAATACTTTTGCCACAAAAACATCCCTACATTCTTTTCATTTATTTTTTTCACAAATTTTTCCAGCTCTTCAAAATTTTCAAACTTCCTTACCGATTTCCCCTGATACCCTTTTTCATGTTTGGCAATCACCGGATATGTCCATTCGTGGTCGAGTACTTGTTGTTTTGTATATAAAATTCTTGTTGGCACCACCGGAATATCGTTCTCTAAAAATACTCCATGTTGGCTGATCTTCCCCATCCTCGACCATTTTACATACCCTTCATGATTGGCACAAAATATCTTTTTTCCCAAAAGTTTTATCAATAAATTTCTCCCTTCAGTATATTTTCCGCTGACTGTCCCAGCCACTCTAAACCACACTCCCAAAGTATTATCCCCTGTTATCTCTTCACCCCTAACAAACACCCGTGGATTGCTGTTATTCAAATCAAACGTTAATTCTCGATACAAAGACCTATTAATCTCCACTCCCAATTTTTCCGCCTCCGCCGCCAATCTCTCCACCTCAAACTGGCTTTGTTTCAGCGACATTGTAAATGTGATTATCTTTTTATTCATAATTTTGCTTATATTATTAAAGTCTCCCTTGTCAAAGGGAGATTTAGAGGGATTGAGGCTAAAAATTTAACTATTTCTGTCGGTACATCAATTCCTGTCGCTTTCATAAATCCTCTAAACTGCGGTCCCTTGTTTACTTCCCAAATCACCGGTTTAGTTTCATCAAAATCCCTAAAAGCCACATCTACCCCAGCCACCGCTAATCCGCACACCTCCGCCGCCCTCACTGCCAATTGTTTTATTTCTTCCGGCAGGTCCGCAATCTCCACTGTTCCCCCTGCTGAATAGTTATTTCTAAACTCTCCTGCTTTCTGGCTACTTCTCTTCATCACTCCCAACACTTTGTTTCCCAATACCAATACCCGGTAATCACCATCATTAGGTATATATTCTTGCAACATATATCTTTTCCCTTCTTCGGTTTCACTACTTCTTAACTTTAAAACCAACTCTTCCAGTTCTTTTAAATTTTCCGCTTTAAATACTCTCGTCCCCCTATCCCCCCCGCTCCCCTTTATGATTACGGGAAATTCAAAAGGAGCAAATGGTCTTTTTTGGAGCACAGCCGGTGCGTGAGAAACACACGTGTGAGCACCAACAAAAGACCTTTGCGACTGTTCCATAATTTCAAACAAATACCACAAACTTCCATAAACCGTTTTTGGTACCTCAATTCCCGCCTCTCTGAGTTTTAGCATCTGATAGGCCTTACACGCCATTGACGGTTTTCCACTCTGTACTATTGGATCAACCACTACCTGATGGTCCTGAGCTTGCCGAAGGATCAAGTCCACTTCTTCCCAATGCTTCCCGGTTGTTCTAAAAAATAGAACATCATAGTCGTTTATATCTAACCACCCTTCATTCTTAACTTTATTTTCTACTCCATTTTTCAGATTACCCCTAATCTTTATTTTCAACTTCTCTGTATCAAAAGTTACTCTATTATAAGAGACCAAATCCAGTCTCACTCCCATCTTTTTTGCCGCCTTTTTCAACATCACCAAATGTTGACTGATTTTTCCCCCAAAAAACAAAGCAATCTTATTCATGTTATTTTTTAATTTTTATTTTTAAAGTAGGGGCGACGCTCACCGGCGCCCGAATTGCGCTCACCAAAAATCCTTCTAAATCTTTTCTCCCCAACAAAAATTTCGTCCTCAATTTATCTCTATCCGCTACGTTCACCGCCGTCATCACCCTTCTTCCCTTCAACCAAAAACTCACCCCGATTACGGGTCTATCTTTATGTTTACCCAAACTCGACCGATAATGCCGATAATACAACACTCTGTTCTCTCCCAACAATCCCAACTTTTCCGCCAATGTCCTGTCAATTGAACTTCGGTACGCTCCGGTATCAATCTTGGCTCTCACCTCCACTACCTTGTGTTTTCCTTGTTTTATCACCGGACTTTTCTGCAAATCAGGCTTAAAACCCTTAGGAATTTTCATTTTTATTATTTCAATCGGCTGTACTGTCTTATTCTTTTCTTTCTCTTCCACCTTTTCAAAAAATTTCTCCCCGAACAAATATTTAGCAACCGATATAGCATGATCAATACTCCTTACCTCAATATCTTCTACCTTATTCATCCTTGCTTTCAGTCCGGCCTTATTGCAAATTTGAATCGACAACCCCGGCCTGGCATTTACTTCCAGCACCAACGGTCCTTTCTCCTTATCCAATACTACATCTACCCCCAAAAATCCCAAACCAGGCACCGCCCGTTGACAATTTATTGCTGTCTCCATTATTTCCCGCCACATCGGAATTTTAATTCCGTTCACTTTAATCAACTTCTTTTTCCCAAAATCAAAAATCCGCTTTACCTCTTCATCTTTTCCCTCAATCCCAAAAGTTGTTATCCCTGTTGCCAAATCAATTCCCAAACCATACGCCCCCTGTTGCAGGTTAGCCTTACCGCCACTTTTTTCCGTCGGAATCCTCAACATTGCCATCACCGGAATCTTATTAAACACAATTACTCTGATATCCGGTGTCCCCGAATGGGTATAACTAAAAAACATCGGATGGATTTTTATTCTTTCTTCCACAATCACTGCATCCGGCATCCCGTGTAAACTATATTTCCCCGCCAAAATCTCTTGGCAATGTCTTTTTAAATCTTCCAAACCAATTGTCTTCCCGTTCATCATCAGAAAAGCGGGCTGGTGTCCGACCCTGTCGGACTTGATAGCCCGCCTTATAATCAGTATCCCTTCTCCCCCGTACCCTGTTACCGGTTTAATCACAAAATTCCCTTCCAGTCTATCCCAATTATAATTTTCTACTCCGTCAACAGTCCTAAACCTTTCAATTAATTTTGGCACCGCCACCCCCGCCTTCCCCAAAACCCGCTTTGTCTTATATTTACTATCAGCCACGACTCTCCCTTCGGAACTATTCTTCCTTAAATACTCCTTGTTTCTTTCATTCTTAGTCAAAAACTGTTTGTACTGTTCTAAATTTATTCCCAACATATTATTTCTTTCTTATTGCTTTGCTAAACCTTTTTATTTCCGTCAATCTAATCCCCGTATAACTTCCTACTAATAAATTAACTACTAAAACCACCACCAGCGTCAACTCCGGCTGTCCGATTACCCACATTTGAACTTGTCTCACCCCCATCAACAATGCTCCCGCCACCGCCAACACCAAAGTACCCAAAGTTAAAGACAAAGCCTCTTTTTTGCTTTTAGTCAGTTGGGTTCGAGAAAATTCCTCGACCAACAGAATCATAAACAATACCGGAAAAATTGAAATATTGCTTATATCCAAAATCGCCAAATAAGATGTTCCGATCATCAACCCAAAAGTCCCCACCGAAATAAACAGTAAATTAATTGATCTTGCCGGCCAAAAATGCAACTTAAACCTTTTTAACAAATAATTGCTCACAATTGTTACCACTAAAACTGTCGCAAACAATAACACTCCTCCCAATATCCCCGTTGCCAAAAACACCACTGCAATCATTGTTGGAATAAATATCCCGTAACCCGACAACCCCACTACATAATGCAATACCGATACTATCGTTGCCACCAACGGCAACATCAACAACAACACAATTGTATTCGGCGCTACTCCCCGATCAATTCCAATCCGTATCAATTTTTGAATCGAATTAAATCCGTTCCATTTCATTGTTTCCACTACCGCTGGCTTTGCCTGTACAGTCGGTATGACCGCCACTGTCGGTGTTACTGCTATTTGTGTTACTGCCATCACCTCCATTTTTCCCCACAGTAATAAACCCCCGAATATCATCACGATAACTATTGCTTTAATGTGATTTACCATGTTTTTTAAATTCTAAATTTTTAAATTCTTAGATATTTTGTGGCGTATTATAACACCACTTTTGCCTATTCTTTCCACTGTTTAATTTTTTCCCCATATTTAGTATACTTCCTTTAATGAATCGTGTCCTAGCTGCAGTCAATTTAGGTGATACCCCATTAGGTAACGGTGGCAGTCTTTCTTCCACTTATCCCAATATCGGCACGCTCGTCGGTGTTATTCTCAAAAACTCTCTTGTCGTCATCGGTATCATTCTTCTTGGCCTTTTGATTTATGGCGGTCTTCTCTTTATAATCAATGCAGGCAGTAACGATAGCAAAAAAATCGCTCAAGCCCAAACCATCCTCACTGATGCTGCCATTGGCTTCGCGGTTGTCCTTCTTGCCTTTATTATTATTCAAATTATCCAGACCATTACTGGTTTAAACATTTTAAATTCAACCTTATAACTATGATTGCCGGCATCTTTGGTAACATCCCTAACCCCACCAAATACACCAGCCCCAATGGTGAGGGTCTCTTTCAATTCATCAGCCAGATTTTCCAACTCACCGGCGTTATTGCCGGTATCTATTTTGCTGTCAACATTATCACTGCCGGTTATATGTACCTTTCCGCCAACGGTGATACTAAAAAAACCGAACAGGCTTGGGCTCAAATCTGGCAAAGCATTTTAGGTATGATTATTGTCGCCTCCGCTTTCGTCCTCGCCTCAGTCATCGGCAATCTCCTTGGTATCAACATATTAAATCCGATTATTAAAGGACCAAATGAATAATCAACTTCTTGCCGCTATTTCCGGTACCATCACCGGACCGGGCATCCAACCCACTGCCAGTCCTGAAGGCGTTCTCGAAACCATCATCAGCACTATTATTGGTGTTTTAACTATCGTTGCTGTTGTCTTTTTCGCCATTCAAATTATTTTTGCCGGTTATTCTTTCATGACTTCCGAAGGTGATTCCAAGAAAATGGAAGAATCCCGTAAACGTCTTACCGAAGGTGTCATGGGATTATTCATTGTCGTTATTGCCCTCGGCTTTGCTGCTCTTATTGGACGCCTCACCGGTCTGGGCCCCAATGTCCTCGATCTTCAAACTTTATTAGGTCGACTCAGAATTCAATAAACTATGAACTCTATTGTCAAACCCATCTACGCTGCCATTACCAACCCGGCCCTCACCGACCCCTCCAGTCCGGCCTCTCCCAACTATCTCAACCGTGTCCTTCAAAACCTCTTTAGCATTTTCATGATTGTCGGAGTTATCTATTTTATCTGGCATTTTGTTTTTGCTGGCTATCACTGGATTTCTTCCGAAGGTGATGCCAAAAAAATTGAAGAGGCCAAAAATGAGCTCACCTATGCCATCGCCGGCCTAGCCGCTGTCTTTGTTGTCTTTGCTGTTTTAAAATTCATTGGCACCATACTGGGTATCCGGGGGCTGGATACCCTTCAATTTACTTTACCTTCTTTATAAAACACGCTATAATTCACTAATTAATTATTATTTAACCCTACAAATCAATGAAAAACTTGTTTCATCTGGTAGAACCAGCCTACGCCCAAAATATCAATCTTACTCCCACGGGCAATTTTAGCAACCTCGGTTCTCTTACCATTCCCGGTATTATTTCCGGTGCTATCTCCTTAATCATGTTAGTTGTTGCTTTAGTTTTCTTTTTCATCCTCATCCTCGGTGGTCTTAAATGGATCACTTCCGAAGGTGACGAAAAAGCTGTCGGCGCCGCCCGCAATCAAATTACCAATGGTCTAATTGGTTTAGCCATCGTCTTTGCTGCTTTCGCCATTATGAAGCTTATCGGCACTGTCTTTGGTGTTGATATCCTTGGTGGTCTTGTTATCCCCACCTTCCAGTAATTTTAATCTTATTAAAATCTCAAAATCCCGCTTCGGCGGGATTTTTTGTTATAATTTGCCATGTTTATACTCCGTAATTTTTTTGTAGTTTTGTTTTCATTACTCATTACTCATTACTCATTACTAACTCCTATCCTCGCCCAATCAGCCTGGTCTGATGGTTTTTGTGTCAAAAACGGCGATGTCGCTACTATTCAAGGCATCGAATGTCTTTTTGCTAACGTTCTTCAGGTAATTGTCCTCTTGGCCGGCCTTGCATTTTTGTTTATGTTTATCTCCGGCGGCTTTCAATATCTCTTAAGTTCCGGTGATCCCAAAAAAGTTGCCGCTTCCGGCTCCACCCTCACTATGGCTTTTCTAGGTCTGATCGGTGTTATTGGTTCCTGGCTTATCCTTCGTCTCATCGAAAACTTCACCGGTGTCAAACTAACCGAGTTTAAAATCCCCTTTTAGTTCTCATGTATTGCAAATTCTTATTTATATTATTTTTTTTATTCATTACTCATTATTCATTACTCATTCCGGTTTTCGCTGCAGCCGTTCCCCCTGTCATTCCCGATGCCATCAACCCCCAAATTCATCTTTTCACCGGCTCCTTCGATCCTCAATATCCCAATAAAGATTTTGTCCCCAACGTCCCCGCTGGTGTTACCTGCGAATATAAAATTACCGAAGAAAAAGACGTCGGCACTACTACTACCGGTAGTAGTCACACCATCACTATCAACAAACCCCTCACCAATCAAAATACCGACTTTGATAACCGTCTCCTCAACACCCACCTTTACCAGCTTACCCCCTGCAATCCTCAGGATTCCGCTAATTTTTCCAAATGTCTCGCCGAACGTAACAATTCCATGGATACAAAAAACGCTAATGGTGCCAGCAGTCCGGTTCAGCGCCAACTTCCCCAAGCCGACAAAAATAAGCTTCTCTGCTCCCGTTGGCATTCCGGTATTCTCAGTGGCTACCGTGTCACCGATACTGACGAACAGGTTGGCTGTTACTGCGGTGGTGATTCTGCCACCGACAACACCACTAGTTGCCCCGATTCTTGCCGTCAAGTCTATTTTTCCGAGTTAGCTTTATTCAATACCGATTTCTGTCCCCTGGCCTCAGATATTGCTGCTGCTTACAATTGTAGTGATGGTACCTGCGGCTTCTTCAACCGTGAACCCAAAGCAGTCAATCTCCCTCGAATTTCTGCCGCTGTCGCCAAACAACTCATGAAAAATGTTTCTATTGTTCCCAAAGGTTCGGTTGCTACCGCCGTCACCCAAGTCGAAAAAGACAAAACCAGTCTCGGTGTTCTCCCTTTTTTATTGGCCCCCTCTTCCAACCAAAGTGACACTGCCATTCGCTATGCTTTTCCCGCCTCCGCCCAGCCTAAACCCAACAATCCCTCCTGCTCTCCGGTTACCAAACCTGCCGGCCCCGATGAATACAAATTTGACCTTATCGCCGAAATCATTGCTCTTATTACCGGCAGCCGGGCCAGCGGTGATGCTACCATCAAGCAACAATTTTCCGGTGGTACTATCAACGGTCTCGGTACTGCCTCTTCTTTAAACACCCTAGTTCCCCAATCAGATCTGGATCTTTATCCCCCTGTCAAAGCTGAATATTCCGTCACCGCCAATGCCAACGAGACCATTTTAAACCCGTCCACCAACATCGATCGTTTTCGTCTCAATTTAACCCCCGCCTCCTGGCAACATTAATTAATATGTTAAAATCTCTTGATGCTTAAGTGGCTAAAATTCAATCCTAAATTCTTTCTTTATACCTTTCTTATCTTAACCTGCCTTTTTACCGTTTCCGCCCTCGCCCAAGCCAATCTTCTCAAAGATAAACAAAACGCTATTTCTCAGGGTGGCAATCAGGAAGCCTGGCTTTCCGAAGCTTTTAGCAGCAACGCCGTCGCCGGCCTCCAAAGCCTGACCGGTCCAATTCCCGATAGTGTTATTGACGGTACCGCCACCAGTTGGATTCCCGGTGGCGCCATTGGTTCAGCCAACAACATCGTTGCTGCCCTTTACAATCCCCCCGCTTCAGGTATCGATTATATTGCCAAAACTTGGGATGGTTTTTTAGGTAAACCCGCCTACGCTCAAAATACCGGTTTTGTCGGTCTCCAGCCTATTCTTCCCATCTGGCGTGGTTTTCGTAATGTTGTTTACATCCTCTCCTCTCTGGTTTTCATTGTCATCGGTATCATGATCATGCTTCGGGTCAAAATTTCTCCACAAGCCGTCATTACTGTCCAAAACGCTATTCCCCAACTTATAACTACCTTAATCTTAGTCACTTTTTCATATGCCATCGCCGGACTGCTAATAGATCTAACTACCCTGATTCAAGGCATAGCTCTCAGTGCTCTTTTTTCCGGCAAAGGCATCAACCCCGGTGATCCCATACTCAAACAAGACAGTGTCCAATTTGTTGCTTCAAAATTATCCGCTCTTTTTGGTGGTAATTACAATGTTTACAACCTTCAAGATCTATTAGCTCACAATGGTCTTATCCAAACCTATGATCTCATTAATCGTCTTTTACCTTTCTCTGGTATAGCTCTTATGGGTGGGCTAATTGGCGCTCTTATTGGCGGTGTATTAGGTAGCCTTGCAGCCGGTCCAGGTATAGCAGCCGGTGCCCTAGTTGGTACTCTTGGAGTTTCTGTTATCGTGCTACTCGTTTTTTCAATTATTATTTTTATTAAACTTTTAGGTTTCCTCTTTGCCCTAATCAAAGTTTATGTCAATGTCATTTTAAAAATAATACTAGCTCCCATCGAAATCGGTCTAGGCGCTTTCCCCGGTAGCAAACAGGGCTTTTCCAGCTGGCTATTTGAGCTTATCGCCAATCTGGCTGTCTTCCCCGGTTGTCTTTTATTTCTGGTTTTCGTCAATGTCATTATGGAAACCATTAGTGGTGGAAGTATGTGGACACCTCCAATAATGGGCATAACCGGTGCCGCTATAGGGGGTAGATTAATCGCTGCCCTTTTCGGCTTTGGTGCTTTTCTAATACTTTCTAAACTCCCGGAAATGATTCCCCAAATTATCTTTGCACTTAAACCATCACCTTGGAACCAAGCCATCGGTCAAGGATTAAGCAACGCTGCGGCTCCAGCTAAATTTATGTATAACACCGGCGTTGACGTTGCTGCCGGAGGTATAGAAACAGGAGCTGGACCATTTAGATCAATTTGGAAAGAAATTGAGGGTTTAAACCCAGGCCAAGGTGTACCTAAACAAGCAGGCAGCATCCTCCGAAACATTTTCAGAACCAAATAAAATATCTTAAAAATCACTTTTTACACAGTCTCAGCCATCGCCCGATAACTTTTCTCATATAATGTTTCTGGTTTATTCAACAAGCGCCTTCTCCAGCTTTTTCTCTGTCTAAATGTCAGTGCCCCATCTTTTGAAGCTTCCCACCAACTTAACAATTTATTAGCAATCGGCTCGTTAACAGCCAACCTCCTTCTAATTTCTTGAACCTCAGACCTTACCAAACCAGGCATATTTTCAAGCATTGTGCTGGTTAAAAAGGAGTATGTAGTACCCGAAACCATTGACACTGGTATATTTAAAATCATCGGTTCTGACGGTACCAACCCAGCTGCTCCACCGATTGCCGCAATAAGTTGATCAACACCCACTAATTTATGTTTTCTCAAATCCAAATACGAATTATTCAAATCTTTAGCAAAATCTCTCAAAACACTATCAACTTCCTTAATACCACCCTTAAAATCAAGTTTCGTTGTTCCGGACACATAATCCCAAAAAGTTGAAGCGTTTTCAAACCACTTGTTAATCGAAAACAGCATATCTTCCGTTGATGCTTCATTAGGCGTCAACATTATTCCAGCTTGCAATGCCCTACCCATAATCATTGCCCCCTGCTCCGTCCCTATTGGAATATCTAAAATCGAACCACATAAAACTTGAGGAATCAAACCATCCTTCCTGGCCATTTCCACTAATATCTCATTTGTTTTGGTTCTCTCTATATCTTCATTCCAATTCTTACCAGCAACAACTTTCTCCATTTGTAATCTATTTGCAATCTCATCCTCGTATCTTTCTCGATAATAAGCTGTCCACGATCCAGCAAATACTTCTCCCCCTTCAGTTTTGTTTCCAAATTTATACCCTGGTCTCGATTTTGTTCTAGCTGCTTCAGTTGCAAAATTACACTTCCTTTTATGATCAGGCCCGTCCACACCAAATCCCATTTCCAAAAAGTCTAAAGCCAAAGAAGCCATCATACTCGCATAATCATCACTATCAGTTACTCCTATCTTTTTGAGATTATCTTTCACATACACCAAATACTCCCTTCGCCCTCCTTTTTTTCCACCAGCCATAATCTCAGCACCAGTCTGATTTCCACCATTTTGAACATCATACCTCATAGCAAAAATACCAGCAACTCCATCCCCTTTCTCTTTATCAGTTATTGCTCTAATATTTCCATTCGGCAACGTTATCGTCTCCACATATAAATCTTTCACCACAAATTCCAGCGTCTTTCTTAACCCACTTCTTTCATCATTATAAAGTTGAGCAAAAGACCTTTCCTGTAATTTTGGATAACTTTGGTCAAAATAAGCCTTACCAATATCTCTTGCTCCACCCAACATAGCCCTTCTTGTCATCACTCTGTTACTCCAACCAGTAACCGTATCTAAAAAATCATTCCACTCTGCCCCCTTTCCGTTATAATACTCCGGAGGTTCATATGCCCACATCGCTGCTGGTAAACCAGCTTGACCGCCTTTACTCAAAATCGTTGCCAACCACGCATTATAAGTAGTTGCTTCAGCCTCTTTACTCAATTTTAATTGTCTGGCCTGATTTTCCGCCTGTACCTGAAACATCTGCATCTCCTGAGCCAACCTTTGTTCATCCCCTTCCCTAATTGCCTTAAGTTCAGTCAAAATATTACTTTCGTTAGTATCACCACCTCTCACATTATTAACACTCCCACCACCCAACCTTTCTGCCTCTGTATTTAAATATGCCGCCACCATTATTGCCTCTTCCTCACCCACCGCTGGATTATCCATCATCTCCATCACTTTAACGGTTGCTTCTTCCACTTTAACCGCCAACCTTCTAAGGCCGGCGTTTCCTAACTTCTTACATTTTATTCGTTCTTTGTCCAGCTCCCTCAAAACGTCCAATACATTTTCATCCGATATAATATGACCAATTACCCTGTCCTCCAACCCTTTAAGTGGCTGCGGTAATATTTCCTCCACCGCTCCCGGTCCTTGTGCTAATCTATCAACCAAACTAGTATCCCCTCCGTACCGCATCGCTACAAATACCGAAGTTGCCAGAACATCAAGCCTCTCTTCAGCAATCTCCTTTTGTCTCTCTGTTTTTAGAGGATCCGCCAATACCTGTTGCAATCCTTCAACACTATTTGCTTTAAACTCTCCCGATCCAGCCAATGTATTCACAAGGTCAGCTGCCTTACTCACCACAGAATCTCTTTCACTTTTTATACTTGGATTAAGAATATGACCATTAACAATATACTCTGTCACCTTCCTAACTTTCTCCATCGCCGCTTCTTGTCCTGCCAATCCACCCAAAACTGCCTGCCTTTCAAAAGAATCTAATTTCTCCATTGCCATACCCAAATTATATCACCTGCCCATCCAATTTCGCAGCTTTCGGCTAGATCTCCCTCCTTTCCTCAAAGGGATTTCATTTGCTAATTCGTAATTCATCATCAATAATCAAATAAGTATTAATTTTTTATTTAGAATTTAGGGTTTAGAGTTTAGAATTTTTTAATCTATGTCCTCCATCTCTCAAATCGACCTTCATCTCCGTACCTACCGCTCCGCTCTCAAATCCAATCTTGAAATCACCGTTAATTCCCTCACCAACTCCCACCTTAAAATGGCATCTATTCTTCACCCCCTCGGCAACAATCCCCATCAGGTCGATCTGGCCGCCCTGGTCTATTGTCTTCTCCGCCTCCCCCCAAGTATTGACCGCACCCGCAAAGTCATTATGGGCCAAAGTCCGACTGTTTTTACTACTGCCGGTTTCCCTGACGTCTTAAACTGGTCCGCTGCCTCCGCTCCTGCCCGCCGCCGCTCTTGTTTTTTCAATTCTCACTCCCGTCTTACCGCTGCCTTTATCTCCTCCATTTCCGATGTTGACGATCTGGTTAATCAATTAATCGCTTTCCAAACTGAATGGAACAAATTTCATCTGTTAGCCCAAAAAAAATATTCCACCTATCTTCGTTTCCGCTCTGCCGTTAAATCCGGCGAAATTTGTCAGACAATTGGTGCCAATCCCGATGACTGGCAAAAATTTATTGTTGCCCTCGGCCCCAATCATCATCTCCGCCTCCGCCGTTTCTACAAATATTCTCAAAATATCCGCCTCCAATTGCTCGCCGGCTCCTGGATTGACTACACCAAAACCGTCCAGCGCTGGTGGAAAAACATTGCCACTATATTTAGCTCGACGAAGTCCGGCAACGGCCGGACGAAGGCGGCTCACATCTCCCGTCAACAAATCTATTTCGTCAGTAGCAACAGCCACAGCCTTTTAAACACTTTTACCGGCTTTCCTCTGGCAATCAAAACTGATCTCTTAAAACTAGCCAAAGAACACCACCCCGATCTCTATTCCCTCTATCAACAAATTCACTCCGGCGACCATCCCCTTAGTGAATCCGATTTTTTTTATTATCTTTTTAAAAATTTTTCCTCCGATTTGAAAATAAAATTTAAATTTGATCAAATTCAGAATAAATTGGGTATTATCTCCATCCCCTCTGCCCACCATCTTGATGTTCCGGTTCAAATTTTCCCGGTTAAAAGCCTCCTTCAATCTCACCACGATTCTCGTCTCAAAATTTCCAAACCCCATCAACTCCAAAATTCTGATGCCCTGATTTTTAACATCGACTACCCTCTCGGCTTCGCTTCCTACCACGTCCTCAATGAAATCTTGGAAAACGTCAATCAAGTCAAAGGTGTTTATATTTTAGGTAAAGCCGCTGTTCTCAATAGTGAAATGGGCGATATTGAAATTCCCCGTCTTGTTTTTGACGAAACTACCCAAAATACCTACATGTTTACCAATTGTTTTAACCACTTTTTTCCTTTTGCCAACTCTCAGGGTTCAATTCTCACCAACCAAAAAGCTGTCTCTGTCTTGGGCACCTTTTTAGAAAACGAAGCCCTACTCAAAAAATATATGGCCAACAACATCACTGTCATCGAAATGGAATCCGGGCCCTATCTTTCCGCCGTCACCGAAGCTACCTACGATTCTCAGCTTCCCCGTCATACCATTATCGACCTCAATTCTGCTCCTCTGGACATCGGTATCATCAATTACACCTCCGACACCCCTTATTCCAAAGCCAAAAATCTCGGCGCCGGCCAGCTCGAACTCAACGGCGTCGAACCGGTTTATTTAGGATCCTTGGCAATACTTCAGCGGATAATTAACTTGGAAGAACAGTCTTAAAAACTACTAAAACCTTTATTAGCGAGGATATCTACCTCTATGTTCCTTAGGATCTACTATTGCCTTTCCCACCGCATCCGCCATGCTCAATTCAATACCGACAACCATTTCTTCTCGGCCAGAAATTATAAGTTCACTATGTTCCAATTTAGCTTCTATATAATGTTCATCTACACAAATATCACCATAATGGAGATATCCAGGACTACAGTTAAAAACCAAATCCACAATTCCTCCATCGACCTCAACTATTGCTGGAATACCGTTTCTGTACTCAACCACATGCTCACCTTTTATCTTCTCAAATAAATCGACTACTCCCGTCGCTCTTAATCTCGCTTCGCTTTCCTTCTTTTTTTGAAATTTATTTGCACTTTCATTTGCTTGAGCAATTTTCTGATCATCAACCCACTCCCTTTTGTCCATTTCTGCACCACTAACTATTTGTCTTACCCTTTCTATATCCTCTTTTCTTGTCATACCAAACTATATCACTATCTATCAAAAAAGCAACTGTTTTAAATCCCCTTTCTTCAAGGGGGATGTCCGAAGGACAAGGAGTTTTAATCAGAACTGTCTTTTAGTATAATTCACCCATGACAGAACCACTCGACCAACACCAGGGTATTCCCCTCACTCCCGAAAGAACCGCCTCTATCAGAAGAATTCTTGATATCCCCGCCAAAGGTGGCACCCTTCATATTCTTGATGTTCCCTCCTGGCTAACCGTCCACACCGAAACTCTTCCCCAACAAAACAATCCTGCTGCTGCTAAAACCGACTTGGATACTCACGCTAAACTCATGGGCAATCTCGCCGAATATTTCCGCACCCAATCTCCTACCCCTGAACAAATTACCGGTTGGCAAAAAACTTACGAACAAGCTTTAACCGAAATCGCCCCCTCCGTCAACTACACCCAAGCCGTATCCCTCGTACCTTGCCGGGAAATAACCCAAGTTCCTCTCGATAAACCAAAATCAATGACCGTTGACGAACTCGCTGACACTATTCGGGTTCTTGATGCCGCCAAAATGGGGACAAATGTCCAAACGGGTCTTACTCAGACTACCAAAGATATGGGATACTTCCTAAGTATTCAGCCCAAAATCGAAGGCAATATCTAATTTCTTATCCTTCCGTAGCTTTAGCAAAGGAGGACATAAACTCCTCAAACTCCTTGTCATCCAGACTCTCTTTTTCCACCAGCATTTTTGCCAAATCATCCAGCTTTTTTCTATCTTTAGTTAATACCTCCATCGCCCTCTCCAGCGCTGTTCCTACAAACTTTTTAATTTCCTCATCCACTTTCCCCATCATCCCGTCCGAAATCTTTGCCGGTTCAAAATAAGCCCTACCAAAATCACTCACATCTATTTGTGGACCCAGGTTAACCGGTCCCAAATCCGACATTCCCCACTCTACCACCATATTTCTGGCAATATTAGTTACATGGGAAATATCGCTGGCCGCTCCGGTGGTCATATCTTTAAATACCAGTTCCTCTGCCGCCCGTCCTCCCATCGCCATTGCCATCTGTTTTACCAATCTTGATTTAGTTTCATGCACCCGATCCATCTTCGGTGGAATTAGGGTAAATCCCAGCGCCATCCCCCGTGAAACAATCGATATCCGATGTACCGGGTCCAGGTCTTCTACGTAGTTAACAATTGCATGTCCGGCCTCATGATAAGCCGTCATTAGTTTATCCTCATCTGTTTGGTCCCGTCTTTTTTCTGACCCCAATTTTACTTTTAACGCCGATTCCTCAATATCTTTCATTTCAATTTCCGTCTTATTCTCTCTGGCTGCTTTAATCGCCGATTCATTCAACATATTTTCCAAATCAGCCCCCGAAAATCCCACTGTTCTCCTGGCTACTGTCGTCCAATCTATCCCATCCTTGTTTTGTACTTCTCCCTTTTTCAAGGGGAGATGTCCGGAGGACAGAGGGGTTTGACCTACAAACGGTTTACCTTTGGCATGAATTTTTATTATTTGTTCTCTATCTTTTAAATCCGGCATTTCCAACACCACTCTTCGGTCAAATCTCCCCGGCCGCAACAGCGCTGGATCCAGTAAATCCCCCCGGTTAGTCGCCGCCAGCACCACTACCGCCGTATTGGTCTCAAATCCGTCCATTTCTACTAATATTTGGTTTAATGTCTGTTCTCTTTCTCCATGCCCGCCGTCCAAACCCCCTCTCATTCTGCCGATCGCATCGATTTCATCAATAAAAATTATTGCCTTCCCTGCTTTTTTAGCCGTCCCAAACAAATCCCGCACCCGGCTTGCTCCCACTCCTACCAGCATTTCCATAAATTCCGATCCCGCCATTGAATAAAACGGTACATTTGCCTCACCTGCCACCGCCTTAGCCAACAATGTTTTACCTACTCCTGCCGGCCCTACCAGCAACACTCCTCTTGGTGCTCTAGCCCCCATCTTTCGGTATTTTTCCGGATGTTTCAAGAAATCAACCACCTCCACCAAATCTCTTTTTGCCTCTTCCACCCCCGCCACATCCTTAAAAGTTAAATTTTGCTTTCCTTTAACAAACAGCTTCGCCGTCGACTTGCCAAATCCAAACATTCCCCCGGCTCCCCCGCCCCCTGCTTGTTTACTAAAAAACCACACAATAAACACAATTGGTAACCCCACCGTTAACAACAAGCTCAAAACATCCACTATTGTCTTCCACCCCTGTCTATTCTCCACCGTAAACTTCACCTTTCCCAAATCAATTCCTTCTCTCTGTAAAATTTCCGCCATCGAAGTCGATGGTTCCTTTGACGCCACTTGAATTTTTTCCGAATCTTTTAGTTTTACTAAAATTTCATTATCTAATACCGTAATTTCACCAGCTTGACCCGCTTTAATTGTCTCGATTATTGTTGACAACGGCACACTCTCGGTTGTCTGTGGTACAAATATCTGCCTCAAAATGGACAGTGCCCAAAAAAGCATGATCAAATACAATACTCCCTTAATAATTTGGCTTGGTCCAATCTCAATTCTCTTGATTTTTACCCCTGGTGGCAGATTATCTATTATTTCCTTTGGTATTTCTTGCTTTTTCTGTTTCCTTTCAAACTTAAAGTTTAGAGTTTTCCTAATTTTGTCGAGTATTCCTTCTTTCTTTATCATCGTCAGATTATATCATTTAAACCTGAATTCATTTTCTCCGCACTATTCCCGTTTTTTCTCCGCACCAATAATATCGCCACCAACTATTCTCGCCGCCGCCCGGTAACTTCTCATCTCAATTGAATCGTTTGGCCTATCTTTCGATTTTTTCTCCAGTTCCTTAATTTCCTTTTTCGCTGTTTTAACCAACAGTTGATCCAACTCATCTTTATCAATATTCTGCGACTTTGACCCTTTTGACACTACCAAAGCCAACAAATCATCAAAACTCCATTTACTTAAATCCATGCCCTATTCTACCACATTTTAACCTGTTTTATTTACTTCTCCTTGTCCATTAACCCTCAATTTACAATTCTTCGCTTCATTAATTATTCTACGGGACACCGCGGGTAACGGATCTGTACCACTACTCAACAATTCTTCATAATTTTTAATTAGAGTATTGGCATTATTTGTCCATTCTGGTCCCGGTAGTACTCCCCTATCCCTTTCCAAATCTCTAATTGTATATTGTGTAAAACTCACTCCACGATAATACCACTAGGTTAGACATAATTTCAATAGTATATCCCTATTATCATTTTCTCCTTCTCTTACCCAAAACTCATGGTTACATTCCACACATTTGTAATGAATTTTAAATTTATCACCCTTATATTCTGCCCCCACCGGTTCCAGCATCCCCTTACATTCACTCGCTCTGTCTCCCGGGATTTCCCTATCTACATGTTTTCCCCACAAACACTTCGGACAATGGTCCGTATACCCATCCCCCTTCACTTTCTGCCCACAATGTTCACAAATAAAATCCTCCACCACCTTTATAAAATTCTTTTTTTCTCCCCTCATTTCCTCAAGGGAGGGGTTGGGGGTGGGTTTATTTACCAATCTCCACCCCCATCTTCAAATCCTTCGTTAACTTCTGATTAAACAGCAACTTTCCTCCGACCACATTCGCCGCCGGCTCCACCTGGTTTACCTGCCAGTCATTTGGCACGGTCAACAACATTGTCATTCCCGTATCTCCAAATCCCGATTGTTTTTGCACGTATTCCAAATATGAGAACTTATCATAGTTCCCGATTTTAACCAAATTGGTATACCTTATCTCCAGCACTCGCTTTGACCCAAATGGTACCTCCACTAACATACCCACCTCTTTTTTACCGTTAACACTGGCCACATCCAAATCTCCACTCTGATATACGGTTTTCCCTCCCCTCAAATCAGTCGCCGCTACTTCCGCCAAATTACTATCCTCTGGTATATATATTCTCGTATACGCTTTGTAACTTCCTCCCGGCCAATTATTATTTTTTGATGTATTTTCATAGGTAATTTTCACCACCCGATTGATCATGTTAGGTGTCAATTCCACCGTCTGTTCTATGTTTCGATATAAAAAGTAATTTGCCTTATTTACCCCCAAATTAGCCTCCACTATCATCAAATAATCCGAAAAACATCCTGATCCTGAGCTTGCTTGCCCTGAGCTTGTCGAAGGGGCGCATCTCCCTCCCATCATCGCCCCATCCCATCCCAAATCGTTCATTACCTTTGCCGCCTTAGTATTAGCCATATTAAACTGAACCTCCCTTTCCCCTGCTTTATCCATTGTTACTGCTATCAATTCTGCTTTTTTCTTCACATCCATGGTTTTAATTTGCTCAAACAGCTGCTTGGCCAGCATTCCCAAAAAACTTGCCTTCTGAGTCGACCCCGGAAAAAACTTGGTTTCAGCGTAAAATTCTGCCTGTTCATACAAATTATCTTTATTTACTTTTTCCTTAAAATCAGGCACAAATATTTCTCCCGTCACTCCCAAAATTGCCTTAGCCATACTCAAATTCACCGCCATTACTCCATCCACTTTTCTCCCGGTTTCCTTTTCAAAAAACCACAGAACCTCTTTGGCTGCTTCTCTAAAATCTGGTTGCCAATTAGCGTCTCTCATAAACCAGCCTGCTTCCCCTAAATACTTCTTAATTGGTGCCGGCGGCTCGACATGGCCTTTAAGTTGACCATCAGCTTCATAAATATCCGAAATCTCCATATTTACAAACCTACCGCCTTCAAAAGTAACCACTCCGTAAGATCCTATAAAACCACCGCTTGGTCTCAATTCGTTCTCGTTTTGGAACAAAATCAGATAATCTCGCCTTCTCCCGTCAGCTCCCACCATTTCCGGTATAACCCCCATCAATTTTACCCCGTTCAATACCTTTTCTCTCAAATTCGCCACTTTCTTTTTACCGTCAACCATCTGGCTTCGCCACTTTCCCGGCACCCACCCCCAATCTCCTCCCATTCTCGCCTCTAAACTACCCAACCCCTCCCCCAAATCCGCCATGTTTGTTTTCAAACTTTCCATCTCTGTATTCCAATTAATCTCCTTTTCTCCCCACATTGCCCCATTAACCTTTTCTCCGCCCCTCGCTACCGCCATCCCTACCATTTCCACCTGAGTTACCTCTTTCCCCAATCTCAAAACTTCTTGCCAGTGTCTTCCCCACGAATATCTATTCCACCCCCAAACACTAATCTCATTATCCCAATTACTAATAGCTGAATACTGATTTTTAACCAGCTTTTCGGCCTTATCATACTCTTTATTTTCCATCAGCTTTACTGATTGCTTTAACCCCTGATAAATTAGTACCCCTCTGATCACATTTATTCCTATCCACAACAGCCCTATTCCCAATACCCCCGCCGCCCACCACTTTAAGCTACCCATCTTTGGGAATATTATTTTCTTGGCTCCCTTGTCAAGGGGAGCTGCCCCGACATTTGTCGGGGCTGAGGGGTTTGAGCTGGCTGTTGTATTCACCTCCTCCACCTCCTTTTCTGCCTCGACAAACCTATTATTTGAATTTTTTATCACAATCTTTTCAATCTCAAAGTCAGCCTCAGGTTCCACTATTTTTGTCGCTTTCCACATTTGTTTTTCCGGCTCCCTCTCATTTTCTTCAATTCGTAATTCTTCTTCGGATTCAATCACCACCTCCTCCACCATTCTGTTCTCATTGATTTGTTTTTGCTCTTCAAAATCTCCCTTGTGAAAGGGAGAAGCCCCGAGCTTGCCGAGGGGAGAGGGATTTTGGTTTTTTGGTTTTCTACTCTCCTCGTCAACTTTTGTAAAAAAATACTGCAACATCATCTCCATATCCTTATTCCACTCAGACACCGGTTCCCACCGAATTTTCCCCCACTCCCTTTCCACTTCTACTCTTTCCGGATACTCTATTATTTCTCCGCTTTCCTCAACCTTAAACCTGGTCATTTTTGCCAAATCAATCAGTTTTTCCGCCAATTCTTCCGACGTTATTTCTCTACCCCACATCTCCATTTCTACCCCGCTCAACCCCGGCATCATCGCTGCTCGAATCATCACTTCTACCCCGTCCTTAGTTGACAACAACCGAACCTTTTTGTTTTTCCCCGGTAAAATCAAATTTTTGTTCCTCGTCGCTGCTTCAGCCGCTTTAATCAAAAAATTAATTGATTCGTCCTCATTTTTATCCATCCCCTGACCAAACACCCCTTTCAACCTTACTATTCTCCAATCAATTCCTTCCCATTTTTCCGTATTAAATGTCTCTTCCTCATTATTAATTTGCACCACTATCAACTTAGCCTGATTTTTTCTCGCTTTTTCCCAAACTTCCTCATTTCCTTCAAAATCAAACACATATCGGACATCTTCCGTCACATCTTTTAAATAAATCCTATTTTCAAAATTCTCATATTCGTTCATCCCTGCCACATAATCTCCTACTCCGATCACCGCCAATCCCCTGGCTACCAGCTCTATTGCCAGTTCCTTAGCTCCAAAATTTTCCATCCCGGCAATTAGCGCCGTTGGCAGACTTGTATCCATGCACCTATTTTAGAGTATCTTTTCACCCCCGTCTTGTGAAAGAAGGGGGTTTGGGGGAAGATTTAAGTTTGCGGTAATCATTCGGTTTATATGCGGAGATAACTACTAAAATTTGTCATAACTATCCTAAGTGGGTTTGTCGGAACGTGAAAAACGTTCTAATGTAGGGGCGCCGCTAGCCGGCGCCCTTTATACGTAAAATTCTTCTCAAAAATTTCCCCCGTCTTGCCTGCCCGCCGAACGGAAGGGTGAAAGAAAGGGGTTTAAGGGTAGATTTAATCCAATTTTCGTACTAATTCCCAAGCTCTAACCCCATCAAATACCGACCGATATTTCCCCTCTTTCGTCAAAGAGGGGTTAGGGGAGATTTTGTAGTTTTTTCCTCAGCATCCACGTCATCAATCCCAATCCCAATGCTTCATTGCCCACTGTTACATATGCCGCTCCGATTATTCCAAAACGGGGGATCAATAAATAGTTTAAAACCACATTAAACACCAATCCTATTCCGGCAATCTTCACCATTTCCCCCTGACCGCCTTTAGATATTAAACTAAATCCCACTAAATGGCCAAAATAAGAAAACAGACAACCCAATGCCAAAATCCTAATTACCTCCACTGCTGGTTCAAATTCATTTCCTGCTAACGTAGTCACCATCCACGGTGCCACCATTTCCACTCCCACTATTAAAATCACCACTCCCACCAGCAACAATCCCGCTGATTCCCAAAACAATTTTTTCTTGCCTTCGTTTTTACCTGACAAAAGTGGAAAAATACTGTTAACAAAAAAATAAGCCGGTTGTATCAATACTCCGTACATTTTATAAGCCAACCCGTACCACGCCACCTCTTTTGCTCCTAAAAAAGTTTTTATCATCACGCTATCCACCAGTCTGTCATACGAAGCAAATGCCAGCATATACACTCCCATCGGCCAAGTTACCTTAAAGACCCTTATTAAAGTTTCCTTATCTATCTTTTTATATCCTTCAAAGCTCCAATCATTTTTTACCCACCAATAACCGCCCATCAAACTCAAAGCTCTGGCTAATACATAAACCCCAAATACCCATCCCAAACTAATTTCGTTTGACGTCACTATCCATCCCAAAAAGAGTAGGGGAAACAGCAAATCAACCATCACTTTCTTTCCCATTTTTTGCTGCGTTTGCCACACAATTTCCAAAAACCCGGCTAGGGATGTCAATCCGATCATCACCAAAGCCATCACTGCACTTCCTCTAAAACCGGCAAACCCATTCCACCATCCCACCATTAACAATCCGCCGGCCGTCGCCACCCCGGCCATTACACTTCTTAACCAAAAAATTCCTTTCACAAACTTTTTATCTCCCCGTGCCATCTCCCTCACTCCAATAATTTTTGTCCCAAAATCAGCCAATGAATCCAAAAATACAAACGTTGACGTTATCAACACAAAATTCCCGTAACTATCAATGTTTAATTTTCGCGTCAATATTCCTGTTGTTACCAAACTAATTCCCACACTCAGCACCTTACCCAAAATCTGAATCAGTGTATTCCAAATCGGCCTCTTTAACATATTCCTATCATATCTTATTTCTTGCCTTTCTTTCCTGCTCCACCATAATTCCTATCATCACTGCCACTAACCATCTATTCTGCGCCAGTGTCACCCAATAATGATCCATCATTCCTGTCACTAAAATTATTCCAATAATTACCCAATTCTTCTTTATTAATTCGTAATTCGTAATTCGTAATTCGTAATTAATTACTAATACGATCACCAAAATCGGCAATAAACCAACTTCAGACAATATTAAAAGTATTATGTTGTGTACCGGCTGCCTATATTTAAATTCTTCCGCCACCATATTTCCCGCCCCAACTCCAAATAGGGGATGATCTTTTATCATTACCATCGCCTCCCTATTCAATTCCCACCTTTTACTTAAGCTTGCCTTATCCCATCCTCCCACAAAATCCGCTATCCGATAATTATCTCCCACTACCCCCAAAATCATCATTACCACACCACCAAATATAACCAAATACGCCCATTTGTTTTTTAAATTTTTAAATTTAAAATTATAAATTATTATTATGGCTGTAATCAGCCATACCACCCTACTTCCTGAAATAATTATTCCCAATAACCCAATCCACCATACTATCCAATAATAAATATTTTTTGTTTTGGTCTCTCTTTGCCACCAACTCCAACCTACCAATAAAAACCCCGCCAAACTATTCGGATGTGAAAAAGTTCCATACGCTCTGATCAAACTCTCGCCCAACCATGACATTTGCGCTATTCCCACCGTCGTTAAGCTGAATCTTCTCTCTCCCAACCAATAAAACACTCCCTGCAAGCTCCCGTTATTTATTATCTGTGCCAATCCCAACAAACTTTCTCCGACTATCCACACCGGCACTATCCACTTCAAATAATTAGTAATTAGTAATTTGTAATTAGTAATTAGTTTTATTGTTATTCCCCATTGAATTATTCTCATCCAGTTGTAAACCGCCACCCACTTACTCTCCGCTACTAAAATATTTATTATCATCAAACCAACTACAATAAATATTTTATTAAGGTCCCTCTTGTCAAAGAGGGATTTAGGGAGATTGATCACTACCAATATCAGCCAAACAATATCTATCAAATACAAAGTCGGTGACAAATAATCACTTCTTATTCCTTGAATTGAACTCCACTCAAACCAAAAATGCTTTCCCAACTGTGTCGGTATTAAAAGTAGAAACAAAATCCACCAAAATCTTTTCACGCCCAATGTTACCACGAGAAGTATTGCTCCCTTTTTCAAGGGGAGCTGCCCGCAGGGCTGAGGGGTTTAATTCTTAGGTTTTATTACAATGTGTCTCTCTTCTCCTTCTCCTTCCGACTCACTCGTTATCCCTTCCATTTCCACCAACGCCATGTGGCACAATCTTCTTTCATAAGCCGACATATTAGCCATTTCCACCGGTGTCCCAGTCGCTAAAACTTTCTGTCCCAAATTTTGCGCCATTTTCGTCAATCTTTCTTTCTGCTCATCCCGATAATTATTAATATCCAAAAGAATTTTCACCCATTCTCCCACTTTTTGCTTTACCATCAATGCCAAAATCAACTGTAACGATGCCAAATTTCGGCCTCTAAAACCAATTAAGCCCCCCGGATTAGCTACTGTTACCGACATCAATACCTGTCCATCCTCCACATCTTCCGCATAAGCATTTTCAATCTCGTAATTCAGTTGTCCCAACAGTTCGCAAGTTATCTTAAGAATTAGTTCATTTCTCTCTTTGTTATTCATGGTTGCTATTTTACCACGGCTGTTAACTATTTCTTATCCAATTTTGCCACCACAATTTGTTGCCCCAACATCACTGCCGAATTCACAAACCAATACAACAATATCCCTAAAGAAAAATTCCAACCTATAAAAATAGTCATCAATGGCATCATATACATCGACTGTGTCCTCATTGCCGACATCATATCGTCCTCTTTATCTTTCGTTTCCTTCACCACCTTTTCATCAGTCTTTGGGCTGGGCATCATCATTTTTGAACTAAAATACTGCAACACTCCCGAACCAAGTAACATCAATATTGGCAACAATAAATTTAAACCCTTTGATTGGCTAAATTCTTTGTTGGGTGTGTTTCTCAAATCACTCCCGATAAAATATGGCTGAAATTTAAAATCAGACTTTATTTGAAAGGAGGGGATTAACTGCCTGTTAATTTCTTCAAGATTACCCTTTCCTTCTGTGTAAGCCGTTACCATATTAAACGCCGAGAAAAACACAATCAATACCCCTATCTGTAGTAATTGAGGCAAACAACCACCCAAAGGGTTTACCCCTTCCTGCTTATACATATCCATTTGAGCCTTGGCCAACCCCTCTTTATCTTTTCCGTATTTTTCCTGAAGCTTTTTCAATTTTGGCTGTAACAATCGCATTTTATCTGCTGATTTCAAACTCGGAATTACCAATGGTAGCAAAATTATCCTAATCAACACTGTTACCACAATAATTGACCACCCTAAGTTTCCCAAAAGATAATAAAACCCAAATAATGCATTTACAAATGGCGCTATCAGCAAATTCATAGTCTCTATTCTAACAGATCTATTCCCCCTTTTCCCCCCGGTCTACATCTAACAATTCTTTTTAACCCCAGCCTTATTCCCTTTATTACCCCATATTTCTCCACTGCTTCATAAGTATACTCAGAACAACTCGGAATAAAAATACAACTATACCCCCGGGAAAAATACTTTTTATATATTATCAACAACTTTAAAACTACCGTTTTAATACTTCTGTTAATCTTTTCCATTCATTTTCAATTTCAGAGATCTTTTTCCCTAATATCTCCGATCTTACTAATAACAAAATTCTGTAACCCTCAAACCAGTTATTTTTCACCACCTCCGCCAACCTTCTTCTGATTTTGTTTCTATCCACTGCCTTTTTAGAAATTTTTTTCGACACAATCCACCCAAATTTACTTTTTTCGCTTTTTAAATATACCAAACCAAATAGGGGACTGCTCAATTTCCTGCCTTTTTCCCTCATCTCCAAAAAATCCGACTTTTTTCTTAATCTAAATTCTCTTTTCAACACAATCTATTATCACACAATTAAAAACTCCCTTTCCTCAAAGGGAGTACCCGCACCAGCGGGGGAGGGATTTTATCTATCCGACACAGTCAACACTTTTCTACCCTTAACCATTCTTTTTTTAATTACCTTTCGGCCGTTATGAGTCTTCATCCGGGTCAAAAACCCGTGCACCTTACTATGACTTCTCTTTTTTGGTTGATACGTTCCCTTCTGTTTCATGACACCCATTCTACCATATATTCCTAATATTTTACTTGCCAAAATGTTATTTCTCCCTTTTTCAAGGGGAGATGTCCCGCTATCGCGGGACAAAGGGGTTTTGATCTCTTCCCAATTGTGGAAAACTCGTTTATGATGATGTGAATAACTGAAAATCGTCTCTTGCCTCGGGACTGTTTTTCTGCCTATTTCCTGGTTATTTTTATTATTTGTTAGCCTCCCATTCTTCAAGGGGAGGTGCCCGACAGGGCGAAGGGGTTTATGGATTTAGATCGTCTTTGGAAAAACGTGACTGAAGAGCTCAAAATTGTTTTGGCCTCGGCTGTCTTCCAAACTTTCGTTTCCAAAACCCAACTCCTAGCTCTCAAAGACAATCAGGCTATCGTTGGCTGTCCCAGTCCCTACATTGCTGAACAAAACCGCAAATATCTTGCTTACTTTAAATCTGCCCTCGACAATCAAACCAAATCCAACAATACTCTTGATTTCGTTCTCCAAGCCCCTATTAAACCCGAATCCAACCAACCCATCGGCCCTCTTTTCTCTCCTGCTTATACTTCTTCATCACCCGACATATCTTTAGCCCGATCCGGTCTTCACCCCCGTTACACTTTCGATAATTTAGTTGTCGGCAATAGCAACAATTTTGCCTACGCTGCCGCCCAAGGGATTGTTAAAAACCCTGGTATTTCCTATAATCCATTTTTTATCTGGGGTGGGGTAGGGGTCGGTAAAACCCACTTAATGCAAGCTATTGGCCATGAATTAATCAAAAATAACCCCCAAGCCAAAGTCCGTTATTTTCCTGCCGAAACTTTTGGTAATGAACTAATCTCTTCACTAAAATCAAAAACCATCAATCAATTTAAAGATCGTTACCGTCAAAACGATTGCATTTTAGTTGACGACATCCAATTTATTGCCGGCAAAGATTATACCCAGGAAGAATTTTTTCACACATTTAATGCCCTTCATATGGCCGGCAAACAAGTAATTTTAACCTCCGACCGTAAACCATCCGATATCAAAGGTCTCGAAGACCGTTTAGTTTCTCGTTTTATGGGTGGATTAACCGTCGATATTCAGCCCCCCGATTTTGAAATGCGCTCCGCCATCATTATCCAAAAGGCTCTGGCCAAAGGCATTTCCCTTAATTCCGACGCCGTCTCCTTTTTAGCTGAAAATGTTGATTCCAATACCCGTGAAATCGAAGGTAAAATGCAACAACTCACTGTTTCCGCTTTATCCCAAAACCAAACCAATATTGACCTAAACTTTGCCCGTAACTTTTTCCACCAGCCAAATTCTTCTCCGGCATTTCACGCTCCGGTCAACCCCCGTCACCTCATCTCTGTCTGCGCTAAATATTTTGACATCAAAACCGGCGATCTTGTTGGCAATGTTCGCAAAAAAGACCTTGTTCTGGCTCGTCATTTAACCGCCTACCTTCTCCTTACCGAAATCAATTTACCTCTCAAAGAAGTTGGCCACCTCCTCGGTGGTCGTGATCACACTAGTATCATGCATGCCCGAGACAAAATTTCTGCCGATTTAAACTCAAGTCCTCAACTACGCCAGCAATTAAAAGATATTCACTCTCTTCTTTAATTTATACACTTACTTATTCACCTTCTCATTATTCTTTTCCCCCGAACCTTTCCCGAATTACATCTCACTTTATAAGCTACAATCACCACAAATAACCCCACTTTCTGATCAATATATCTAATTCACATTACTAATTACTAATTACTAATTACTAATTACGCCAAATTTTCTTTTTACCCACTTCTCCACTTACCCTAATATAACTACTACTGTTTGGTAAACCAATTTATTTTTTATCACCGCACAATCACTTCACTTATCCACCTTAGCCTTAGCTTACCTGTTTATTCTTAGTTATTTCTTACCTAGAATAGAGTATGAAACTATCTGTTCTCCAGGAGAATCTTAATCAAGCTCTGACAGTTGTTTCCCGCTTTGTCGCTGCCAAATCCCAACTGCCTCTTCTTGGTCATATTCTTTTTTCTACCGATTCCGGTCGTCTTAAGCTCTCTGCTACTAATCTCGAATTAGGCATCAATTATTGGCTTGGTGCCAAGATTGATATTGATGGTTCTTTTACTGTCCCGGATCATGATATTGCCGAATTTATCTCTTATTTACCTGCCGGTCGTCTTGACTTATCCCTAACCGACAATCTTCTCGAAGTAGTTTCCTCCAAGGCCACCTCTACCTTTTCCACCTCTCCTTCCACTGATTTTCCTTCTTTGCCTCCGATTGATTCAAAATCGGCCATTACCCTTGACGCCAAATCTCTTTCGGCAGTCATTGATCAAATAACCTTTGCTGCAGCTACTGATGATTCCCGCCCCATATTAACAGCTGTCTTATGTCGTTTCACCAGTGATGTTCTCTTTTTGGTTGCCACCGATGGTTTTCGTCTTTCCCTTAAACAAATTAAACTTACCTCTCCCATTGTCATTCCGGAAAACTCTGAATCTCTGACTCTTTTGATCCCGGCCCGCAGTCTTCAAGAAATCGCCAAACTCGCTAAAACCAGTCAACAATTATCTTTGGGAGTCAGTAGTGATTCCCATCAATTAATCTTCGTTTTAGAGGACTTAGAGCTGGTTTCCCGCCTTCTGGAAGGGGATTACCCCGACTACAATCGCATCATTCCTGAAAGTTACACCACCAAAGTTACTCTTAGTCGGGAAGATTTGTCGCAGGCTGTTAAAATTGCTTCCGTTTTTGCTCGGCAATCAGCCAATGTTATTAAATTAAATATTAAGAATTCTCTAATCGAAATTTCCGCCAATGCCCCCCAAATCGGCAAAAATTCTGCCAAACTCGATGCCAAGTTGGAAGGCGATCCATTAGAAATTGCTTTTAATTATAAATTTATCACCGATTTTCTCGCTATTTGTCACGGTTCTGAAATTTCTATTGAACTCAATGATTCATTAACACCTGTTCGTTTTATGGATCTTTCCGACCCCGACTTCACCCACATCATCATGCCTGTCAGAATTCAGGATTAAAAACCTATGAATTTATCACCTTCTGAACTTTTAAAAAGTACTCCGGATGACTACGACTTTCATACTCAAAGAACTATGTTTTGGATTGTAAACGATGAAATAGTCACTGCACTGATAGGTACCCCTCTGTCACACTTAGAAATGGCCCAATCCTTAGGTTGGGTTGATGATTCAAACCTCGAACCGTTTTTTAATGAAAATCCTCGCGGATTCTATTTGTCCACCAACACCGATAACCGAGTTCATTTTTATCAAGGGGTCGGTTTTGGTTTTGACAAACAGTTAAAAACAAAGATCTTATTTGAACTTCCCCTAATTCGCGAAAAACTCAAATTAAACGATGCTACTGAAGTTTTTTTTGGCCCCAAAGATTCGCCTATCAAAGGAATTGATTATCCTATTGAACGTGCCGGCACTGTTGGTGAACTAACCTAATTTATTTTCTACTTTATCCACATTCCGAAATACTTATCCACTATCCCACATCCGCCCAAAATTATACTAAAAACTAAACATAGAATTATGTTTTTAAGTCTCCCTTGTCAAAGGGAGATTTAGAGGGATTAAGTCTTCTTATTCAAATTTTAATTTGTAACTTTCTGTCGCTACTTTATTTTCTTCCAGCCATTTGAACACCATTTTTGTCGCTAGCTTTTGATCAATACCTTTTATTTTTACATTTAATTCATTTGGTGCTAAATATTTATCAATTACAAATCCTGTACCCGAGTAGGGGAGCAGCCCAAGCACCTCAAACCCGGGAACTAATGTTGGTTTAGGAATTTCTGTTGGCTGGGGGATAATTTCCGCTACATATTTCCCCTTAAACCCAAATTTTGTCTTTACCACCGCCATTCCAATCACTGTTAAACACAATATTAAAATTACCCAATATCTGCCAAAAAATTTCATTTAATTACTTTAAAGTTGCTAATCGGTATATCTCCATAACCTTTTCCCGACAACCATTTTTCTACCTCAAATATTTTAAAATTGTCATTTTTTGGTTTCACTGTAAAATAAATATTCACCCAGTCAAAATCCAAAACAAAAGTATCAGTATCAATCGGTGTTTTGCTTCTCAATAAACTTGTTTGGTCTAAAACCAGTGCTTCCGTTGGATTAGGTGTCATCAATACTGCTCCGGTATCGCTTTTGTAAGGTTCCGCTGTCGGTGTTACTGTCGGAACAATTTGCGTCGGTTCTTTACCTTTACTCGACAATAAAATTATTAATACCACCAACAAAGTTAGTACTACTATGCCGATTATTACTTGATCCTTTGTTATTTTATTTTTCATCTTAATTTATCTGCATCAATAACTATACAGCCGAAATTACCATCATAAGCCACCGACCCCGGTGTCCCTGATCCGTCAAAAACATTCGTCTTACCATTTGAGTACGGTGGATACGGATCTTTTACTTGAATTATCCCATTTTTAACTCCAACTGCCAAAAAAATATGTCCTCCGTGACCTATAAAATTTGCCCCCATCAATACTATTTTATGTCCTTTACAAATATAATTGGCCACGTCCTGAGCCGTTCTGCATCCGCCGTAAGCGGCCACATTACTTATTCCTCTCTCGGCTTGTACTGCCCTGTTTATCGCTGACATGTTTTGGCCCAAAGATGATCCGTATGATCCGCTCATCAACGATGGTTCAAAATTATATATAAAATCCGGAGTATATTTACTGTTCAATCGCAATAATATCATCGATACTGATGTCGGTCCGCAACCTTGGTTGCAAACAGTTCCTCCATTTCTCAATCTATAGTTGGGATTTGGATTCATCGAGCTTGCCACACATTGTAAGTTTGTCTGTGCCGTCACTGCGTCGGCCACACTACATTCACCGTCAACTTTACCCCCATTCAAGCCTGGCCCGCCGCCTGGTGGAATCACTTTGCCTGTTTCATCCACTTCTACGCCGCTGGCACCCGGTCCGCTGTAAGCCGTTGGCACCAACGACGATATTGGTCCCATTGTCAGCAAAGGAATCACCACCAACAATCCCACAAACACCCCTCCTACCACATAAACCACCAGTTGAAACAGTTTTTTAAAATCAATAAAACTAACAGCCGTCAATATCCACCCTATCGGTCCGGTAACTACGCCCAATGCCGTCGTCGCCAATTTGGGGAATAATTTTATTGCCAACCCCTTCGCTGCTGTCAATATGTTTAATCCGATTTTTTTAGAAGCAATCTTTCCAAAACTTACCAAATTTGATCCGCCCAGTTTACCCAACACTCCTCCTATTTGGATCGGTTTCAATCCCGCCCCTAACCATGCGTTACTGATTTTTTTCAACGCCCAAGGTATTCCCAAATTATTACTCTGCGCCCATCCAAAAATTGTTGGCACATTAATCAAGTTTGTCCTAGTCTCCGCTCTTGTCAGTAAATTTCGACCCCATTTTTGCAGACCTTCTAATTTAAAAATTTTCCCCAAATTCACCGAACTTCTACCGACTATACCGTCAAATTTCTTTCTGAAATTTACTACCCCCCGGATGTATTCCAGTGATTTTCTTGATCCACCGTCTCTGTCCAATTGTGCCCCAATGTTTTTGTATTCATTATTAACTCCTTCTCCGTTTTGTCGTATCTCTGATACGTTTTCCTCAATACTTTTTGGTGACATCACCAACCTCGTCACCACCTTACCTCTTTCAACTGCCAATTTTAAATTTGCTCCCTCATAGCCGTTTTCTCTCCCTTTTTGTACCGAAGCTTCATCAATCGTCACCATTTCCGCTTCTTGTCCTCGCGGATATACCAATTCACCCCAATACTTCGCTCTTGTTGTCGCTACTTCAACTTCAACGCCATTGTTTACCAAATCCGCCCTAATACTTTTTTCCAACACTACTCTTCGATATCTCCCTACTTCTTCCGGTCTAACGGCAATCAACCGATCTGTTTCTTTTTCAACTTCTCTTACCACCAGTCCTATTCTTTCGTTATTTCCCTCTTCTCCGACAATCGTCACGATTTTATCAGTCAAACTTTCCGCCTTGGTTATGCCGTCTTTTGCCACCACGATCTTGTCTTCAACTTTCGGCAACGATTCTCTAACTTGCAAATCCAGTCTCTCTTTAATTACCTCTCTTAATATTTTTGCCTTATCTGGTGTAATTTGTTGATAATCCTGTGCTAATTTTTCGACCAAATTATCAACAATTTTTTCTTCCTCAGTGGCTACGATTATCTCTGCTGTTTTATTAACCGTTACTTCTTTAATTTCTGACTTCAACTGACTGCTAACTTTTTCCGTTTCCAAAACCTCATTTATTTTTATTTCTACCTCGCTTAAACTTTCAGCCTTTACCGAAATATCAGCGGCCAAAATCGCAATTTTTTCTGCTTTACTGGCTTCTACTCCGGCTTCAATCAGCTTTGCTTCAGTTGTTATTTGCAAATCTGAGTCCAAATCCGCCGTTCTTTCTGATTCACCCCTTCTGATTGCCTCCGCCTGCAGTCTGATTTTTTGTTCAATTACTTTCTGTATCGATTGTCTATCTATCTTTACCAACAGGGGGTTCTTAATTATTTCCTCAAGGTTGTGATGTTTATCGTATTCCTCTAATAAAATTTCCAGGCTTTGTGAATCCAATGACTTCGATTCAAATTCCCTTAAATTCTCTTCTTGATGCAAGTTACTTTCTTTTGCTTCGATTTCTACCTCGTCGTTAACAATCTTCAAAATCGATTCAATGTTGGTCGGATCAAAGTCATCCAAAGCTCCGACACCGGCAAACCAACTTCGGCAAATATTTGCCAGTTCAATATCATTTGATAGTGGTTCGTTAGGGTGCAACCGTTGAAATTGTTTTATAGTTGCCCCTAGCTCTCTCCAGGTTAACATTCCACTATAATCGATTTTTTGTGTCTCTTCCGTGATTGTTGCTGTCGCCATTCACTCAAATTATAGCAAGATACCTATACTATTCCGTTGCCAAACAACTTATCGTAATCCAACTTCGACTTATCATCGTTTTTTAAGCCTCCCTTGTCAAGGGGAGGTGTTCCGGTGTTAACCGGAACAGAGGGGTTTGTCTTTTTTTGTAATTGTGGCGGTTGGGGGATTTTAACCTCTTCCTTGGGTAAATTTACAAACAGCGGTTTACCCTGAGCCGCGCCGAAGGGCTTGTTTTGCGGCACCACCTCCGCCTTAAACAAATTTTTACTTGAGTTTTCGTTTGGAATTTGTGTATTAGGATTTGCTTGCTTGTCCGTCGTAGCTTTAGCGAAGTCGGAGAAATTGTTATTTGTAATTTGTGGTTTGTTTTCAAACTTTGGCAACGGTGGCAAAGGCGGCAATTTATCGGCCGCCTTAAATAATTCTTTATAACTTGGCAATTTACCCAAACCTCCCATACTTTCTTTCGCCATATCCTCCGATTTCTTCTCTTCTTCTATTTTTTGAGTTTCAAGTTTTTCTTTTTCTATCTTTAATTTCTCCGCCTCTTCTGCTTCCATTTTAGCCACTCTGTCTTTTAGATCATTAACCGGTGTGGCCTGCGCTACTACTGTTTCAAACAAAACCTTCTTCGCCTCGCCAGAGCTTTCGGCGACGGCGGGTTTTACCTCGACAATTGGTGCCGACTGTATCGGCTTTTCTTCTACTTTCAGACTTTCACCCTGCCCTGTCAAGGGAAGGGGTGGGGAAGGGTTTGAAGCTGTTTCCTGTTCTATCACCGGTTTCATTACCTGATTTTCTTTTAATTTTGTCGACAAAGCCTCTTTTTGTTGTTTCCATTTTAAAATTTCCTCCGGATTAGAAGTAATCAATCGATGTTCTTCTTCTGAAGCCACCACCCTTATTGCTACATGGTTCTGGCCGGCGAAAAATATCCCCTCGCCTTTATCAGCTGACAACAATAGCTGTTTTTCTCCTTCAGATAGGTAAAAAACCTCTCCTATTCTGTCAATGGCCGCACTGTGTTGTTTTAATAAAATCTGAATCGAACTATTGGTTACAATTTCTTTACCATAAGGTGTGTCCAGAAAATCTTCCACATCTTGGGTTATTGTCGTCACTCCGAGATAATATTTTCTCCCTCGTTTTACAATTCCCCGCAAAAATGAAGCCGAATCCGGATATTGCATCATATACCACGCCTCGTCCACCACCAGAATCCGCCTTTTAAGCTCCTTCTTGATTATTGTCCAAATGTAATCCAATACAATTTGCATCGCGACCGGCCGCAGCGCATCTTCCAAGTTCCTAATCCCAAATACGACGAACTTATTGCTTAAATTAACATTTGTTTTTTGATTAAAGATGCCTGCAAATGACCCCTTAATGTATTTTTCAAACCTTGCCGCCAAACTTTGAGCTTTTGGATCTTCCATTCCAATCAGCGATTTATACAAATCCTCAATCAACGGCGGTTCCTTGGTCTGTGTTTCCGTATCCGGTGTAATTCCCTTCATTTTATAAGCATCCATTATTGCCCTATCCAAAATTGACTCCTCAATCGGATCCATTTCTCCCAACATCACTTTAAACAACTTGTGTAAATTTAATATTTTCGAGTTCAATGCATTCTCACCGTCATCACCCTCCAACGATAAATCAAACGGATTAATTTTTGATGCCTCAGCATAGCCGAAAGCAATATATTGCCCGCCTACTGCCTCTGCCAGATCTTTGTATTCGTTTTCCGGATCAATTACTATTACCTCTGCCCCCAGCATCAACGATCTCATTGCTTCCAGTTTAATCAAATACGATTTTCCTGCCCCAGCCGTGGCAAATACCACCGAATTATAGTTCGGCATCGAAAACCGATCAAAAATTACCAAACTGCCGTTATGTTCGTTTATCCCATACATTATTCCTTTATCATCCGACAGATCGGACGACACAAACGGAAAAGTTGTCGCCAGGGAGGTTGTATCCATGTTTCTGGTAATATTTATCCTGTCTTGGCATAGAGGTAGAGTAGTTACAAACCCATCCTCAGCTTGATAGGAAGTATTTTTAGTCAACACCATCAACGCTCCCATTGCTGATTCTAGGTTTTTGGTCACCTTATCCAGTTCTTCTCTTGTGTTTCCGTTAATGGTCACGTACAACCCCATCTGAAAAAATCTCTCTTCGCCCTTTACCAAATCAGCCTGTAAGTTTAATGCATCCTCAAGTTTTGCCTGAGTTGCCGGATTTACCACCCTTCCTCTCTGAATATCAGTACTGATTTCTGCTTCCATTTCCGCTACTTTTCGCCTCAAATCATCCAATATTTCTTTTCCATCAGTCGGGTAAACATAAAATGACACCGATAATGAAGCATCAAAATTAATCAACGATGACAGCCAATTAATTTCTACAAACCGTCGGTTAATGACCGTAAAGATAGTTCGGTAATATTTATTACCGATTTTTATATAATCAGTATCCACCTCCAACGCTGACGGCGCGATAATATCTTTAGTTGTTACCAACCCTTCTACAAAGGGTTTACCCGCCGTAGCTCCAGCCGGAGCGGAGGAGGGCTTCACTTCTTCGGGTTTAGTTGTTTTTCTGCTAAATAAGTTCATTTTTTGACGGTCACTATTGGACTGGTATAACTAGTATTTTCAACTTTTTGATTCGAAGCTGTTTCTTCGTTGTAAATCCTATAAAACAGCTCAATCAATTCTTTTGACTGTAGTGGTCTGATATCCAACCCCAATCGTGAAAACAAACGGGTCAGATGTTCTTTTTTTGGTTCCAAACTCGCCTTTGCTTTTTCTAGAATATAACTTTTTTCTGCTGGTAAACCTTCTTGTTTTTGATTTTTGATCAATGACATTGGAAACATTTGTTTCGACACACTCTTTATTCCCAATTCCAACGATGAAAACGGAATCACTACATAAAACGTTTTTGACAAAACATCATTTTTTTTAACAATTTCTTCAATAAATTTTCGGTATGATTGAATTCGCATTCTTAATAACTGGCTACTCTGTTCTTCTTCCGCTTCTTTTAATCTGGCTAAATATTTAGACACATCTTTTGTGGTTGAATTAATTACAATTTGTACCGGAAAATTCAACGAATTTAATATTCCCCCATAGGCAAAAACCAAAGCCGACTGCTCCCTCTCCGACAGTAAATCAAAATTTACCGATGACAACCTCAATACCGCTGCACACGAGCCATCCTTCAACAATACGATGTCATCCACAATATCTTCAATCGGCAAATGCTCCTGTGTCGAACCGCGAATAGCAATTTTAAATAAATCAGTCGGCATATTATTTTAATAATAACTTATTTCTAGACCGTGATCGCTTTGATCTTAATTGGATCAACTATTGCTCCGGCCAAGTCAACATATACTCTATCAAACTTAAAACCCTCTTTCTCAGTGATTACCAAGTATCTCCCGTTAGCTAATGGTGATGTGGTCCTAAATTGTCCCAAACTATTAGTTTTTAAAACTCGGTTTGGATTACCTTTTTCATCTTGGATCTCCACAATTGCTCCCTCCACTATTTTTTCATCAAAGTTTGTAACCATTCCTACAATCACATTTGGTACATCTGGTTTATCCGGCATGGGAATTTTACCAAACACTGCTTGTCCCGTCGCTCCTAACTTTTCTGTTTTCAGATTTAATCCAGCTTTCTCATCTCTCCAATCTTTAACTACTGTCTCTGGCTCCGCTTCGCTAGAGTTCTCGGATTTAGCCGGAACGTCGGTGGGTTTTAAATCTTTAATCACAATTTCTTCCCGAAGGTCCGCTGATGAGGCGGATTCTTTTTGGATTGTCGGCAACGATTCTATAAATTCCTTTACTTTCTCTTCCTGTTTTACCGGCACTACTACTTCTTCTTTTTCCTCCTCATCCTTTACCTTTTGGGTAAATGCATCACTTACCGTCAACCAATCAGGGGAATTTGCCTTTTTATAAGTATAAATTGTTGGTGAATACACCGATTTGATAAAAGCAATCAGCCACTGATCCAACGGTCTTTCTTGAAAAGGTACAAAAGCCAATGCCAACCCACCCCCACCAAAAAGCAAAACCAGTGGATATTTCAAAAAAAATATTAACCCCGACGCATTAATTAACAGAGCAATCACTATCCCGATTGCCGCTTTTAAAAACTGTTTCAATGTCATTTCTCCCACCAGCTTAAACTCGTATGAGCTTATCTGCTGTGGTATTGCATGCTGTTCCATTGTTAAATTCTATCCTACTATGCTTTTTTTATAAACTTTCTACTTTACTAACTTGATAAACTATTGAATGTCTCATCTTGTCATTATTGATGGTCATGCCATTGCCCATCGCGCCTATCACTCTATTCCTCCCTTAACCAAAGACGGCCAACCCGTCAACGCTCTTTATGGCTTTTATTCCATGATTTTGTCGGCTATCGATTCTCTTAAACCCAATTATTTAATCGTTTGTCTAGATTCTCCCGGTCCCACTTTTCGTCAATCAGAATATGTCGCTTACCGCGCTCAACGCAAACCTTCTGATCATGATCTGGTTACTCAACTACCTCTTTTGCCCACCACCCTTAAAATCGCCAATATCCAAAATTTTTCCCTTGGCGGCTACGAAGCCGATGATCTCATTGGTACCATTGCTGTCAGGTCTCTTCGAAAAATTTCTCCAAAAACTAAAAAACATCTAATTTCCAAAATTACTATTATCACCGGCGACAAAGATTTAATGCAGCTAGTCAATGATAAAATTTCCCTATTTGTCCCTATCCGTGGACTTTCTGAAACTAAAATTTTTGGCTCGCCGGAAGTCAAGGAGAGGTTGGGAGTAAATCCGGATCAGGTTATTGACCTCAAAGCCCTAATGGGGGATCAATCCGATAACTATCCTGGTGTTACCGGCGTTGGTCCCAAAGCTGCCACCGATTTGTTGTCCCAATATCACCATCTCGACAATATTTACTCCCACCTTGATGAAATTAAAAACTCAGTTAGGGAGAAACTGATTAAAGATAAAGATAATGCCTATTTATCGCAAAAACTAGCTACACTTATTACCAATATTCCTCTAAATTTTTCTCTTCGGTCTTCCAAACTCAATTCTCAAACCGTTTCCGGTCTGGAAACACTATTTAAAGAATACAGTTTCAAATCTCTTCTCTCCCGCCTCCTCAAAACTAATCCTCAAAAACCTAAACTGATCAAAAAAGAGCCAAATACTAATCAAACTTCATTATTTTAATTTTTTCTTTTTTTTAACATCTCCACCACCGGCCTCAAAACTTCATTCCCGACTTCAACCGCTTCGTCTAAATCGTAATCTGCGTATATCTCTGTTAGCCACTCGTCTTCTTTTTTCAGTAAATCAATCAAACCATCTGGATCATTTACCCCCATGTCTTGAAAAGAATTTGAAACTTTACTTCTAAGTTCAGTCACTTCTTCCTCAGGTTCCATGTTTTTCCTTCTCATCATCAACTCAACCCATTTATTATATTCATCCGCCACCCCGGACTGAAGACTTCCATACTGTCCAACCCTTTTTAAACTGCTTAGTAAATTTTTCAAAGCCCCTATTTCTCTTTTTGCCTGTTCTACACCTTCCGATTCGGTTGGCTTTGCTGGTATTTGTTCTGTTACTGTAGCTACTGGTTGAGCTGGTTTTGGTTCCACTGGCCAGTTTTCTCTTTTCAGCTCTACACCCCATACTTTAGCTGCCCAATTGACCCTTTCACTTTGTTTAATAAAAAATGGATCACCTGACATTTGATTCGTTGGATTTAAATAATAGTCCAAATCTTCCGCTAATATTTTTAAATTTTTCCCAATCCATATTTTTTGACCATCATTAGGTTCGTTACCTGCAGCCAATTTTTCACAAAGTGGTCTAAGTATTTTATCCCACCTTCCTCCTCTTATTTTATCGTCCTCTTGTTCAATGGACCAATGAGACCAGATCATCGCAACCACCAAGTATTTATCTCTATTATTAGGATTTTCGTTAGCTTCTACCCTCTCGTCAATCATTCCATACAAAGTCCCTTTCCAGTTTTCCTGCTGTCTACTCTCAACCGGACTAATACCAGTTGATGGTAGTACGGCTATTTCACGATTATCAATAGACATATCAAATTATCATTAATATAACACAATTCAACCTTTCCAATATTTAAAAAAGTATCTTATAATAACCATATATTAACCAGAGAACAATATCTTTCCTATTTGTTGTATAACAATAGTAAATTTGATGATGCTGCCGCCGAAGCTCGTCGACGTGCTAACGCCGCCGGAAGTAACTGTAAACCTGATAGTTTTAGACAAAGACTACTGAAAGTCTGCGGACCGGCTGTCCGTATAGATGACGGAACAATTATAATTGACGAGAAACTTTTCCGTCAGGAACTTGATTGTATGTTTCCTGAACAAGCGACCGAAACTCTACCTGTTTCCGAGGACTATTTACCACCCTACACTCAACTTCCTCATGATCCAATTAATTTTGGTAGTAAAGAAGGTGCGCGACTTGTTTTAAATGTTACGGAAATAATCAGAGGTCGCCATCCCGATGCTGATTTTCGACTTCGTGAAAGACTCAAAAAAGGTCACCTTCACGGCAGTAGAATATAATAACTTATGCGCATTGCTCTCGTTCACGATTATCTCAAAGAATACGGTGGCGCCGAATCGGTTTTAGAAGCGTTAAGTGACATTTTTCCCGATGCTCCTATTTACACTACCCTTTATTGTCCCGGTTCTTTTGGCCCCCACCGCACCCGCCTTACCCAAAAATGGTCCCACCGAATTCATCAAAGTTTTTTTCAATACCTTCCTTTTGCTTCCAAACTTATTTCCCCCCTTCGCCTTCTTTCTCCTCTGGCTTTCAACTTGATGAACTTTACCAACTTTGACCTGATTATAACTTCCGCCACCGGTGCTTATTTTCCCAATGCTTTAAACAAAAAAACAGCTCGACTCGTCTGTTATTGTCACACCCCTCCGCGTTATCTTTACAACCTACCCACTGCCCGTAACCTCAAAAAATATCCTCTGATCAATTTTTTTGCTACCATCGCCAACCACTGGCTTCGTCTCTTCGATTTTCAATATGCTCAGAATGTCGACCAATTTATCGCCAACTCCCGCACCACCGCCCTTCGTATCCAAAAATTTTATCGCAAAGATTCAATCATTATCAACCCTCCAGTCGATCTAGCTAAGGAGGCGAAGCAATCAAATTTTTCGCGCGCAATCATGTCAGCGAAGCGCCAACGCGTGAGCACGAAAAATTTTGTTTGCGAGCCGTATTTTCTTACCGGTGGTCGACTTGCTCGTGCCAAACGTTACGACATTGCCATCGAAGCTTGTAACAAGCTTAAACTTCCTCTCAAAGTTTTTGGTCGTGACTTTGCCGGCTTTGAATCTGAATTAAAAAAAATATCTGGTCCAACCATTGAATTTTTAGGTGAAATAACTCAACAGCAAAAAGCAGAGTTATTTTCCCAAACTCAAGGTTATATTTTTTGTTCTGACAACGAGGATTTTGGCATTGTGTCCGTTGAAGCCCAAAGCTACGGTTGTCCCGTCATCGGCTATGCCAGTGGGGGAATCAAAGAGACTGTCATCGATGGTAAAACCGGTATTTTATTTAATGATTTGACCCCCGACTCCTGTGTCACTGCCATTCAAAAACTCCAAAAACTAAAAATCGATTCCCCAACCTGTATTCAAAATGCCCAAAATTTCTCCAAAGAAAAATTTATTACCAAAATTAAAAAAATTATTCTTGCTCCCTGATCCACCTCTCCGCATCCAACCCCGCCTTGGCTCCATCTCCGGCCGCAATAATTCCCTGTCGGTAAACGTCATCCACACAATCTCCGGCGGCAAATATCCCTGGCACTGAAGCCATCGATAAATATTCCGGATTTTTTCCTACAATTATTTGTCCTGCTTCCTTTAATTCGACCAATCCTTTCACAAAATCTGTCGCCGGAATTCTTCCTATCGCCACAAACATCCCGTCCAGTTCCAATGTCTTTTCTTCTTGAGTTATATTATTTTTCACTTTAATAGCAAAAAGCTTATCCTCCCCCTTGTCAAAGGGGGACCGAGGGGGATTAATTCCTATTACTTCCGAATTCCACACAAATTCTATCTTCGGATTATCCACCACCAGCTTTTGTTGCGGTACCTGTGCCCGCAAAACATCTCTTCTGACCACCATATAAACTTTTGTCGCAAATTTGGTTAAAAAGTCAGCATCCTCACACGCCACATCTCCTCCGCCAATTACGGCAACAATTTTATCTTTAAAAAACATCCCATCACAGGTGGCACATCCCGAAATTCCATGTCCAATGAGTTCTTTTTCTTTTGGTAGTCCTAACCATCTCGCCCCTGCCCCCGTCGCCACAATCACCGCCTTAGTTTCGAGTATGTTTCCATCATTTAGCTCTACTTTAAAAACTTTATCAACTTTATGAACTTTACTAACTAAGCCCTGTCTTATCTCTCCTCCCAAATTCTTCACTTGTGATTGCATATCCATCATTAACTTCACTCCGCCGATTCCATTAGGAAATCCGGGGAAATTATCTACACCAGTCGTTATCGTCAACTGCCCCCCCGGCTGATTTCCAGCTATCACTATCGTTTTTAAAGCTGATCGGATGTTGTAAATCGCGGCTGTTAACCCCGCCGGCCCCGATCCGATAATTACTGTGTCATAAATTTCATTATTCATACGCCTAATTATACTTTATACTTTTGTTAGTGCTACTCAAAACTTTAAAGTCCATTAATTTTGTCCTCGATATCTCTACTCAGAAAAAAGAAATCTATTTTTGGCTCTTTGTTCGTTTTGTTTCTGCCGTACTTCCATTAGTAACAATTTATCAATTCTCCCACATAATCAAACTTGTTGAATCTCGTGTGGATTTTCACACCCTTTTTGTCTATCTAATTCTGATACTGGTAGTCCGACTAATAGACAACCTGCTCCGTTTAAAGTCAACCACCCAACTTGACTATTTAATCAGTAACCTTTCCTTTGATGTCCACAACCATTTTTTGGTCAAATTCAAGCCGGAAACAGAAGAAGACCGGCATTCAGCCGTTCAGGCGATCAGAAACTTCGCTGATGCCACCATTCGCACTCTTACTATTTTTAAACAGCCAGGAATTGATAGTGTCGTCTCCATTCTCGTCATCCCGGTCGCTTTGTTTTTAGTCGATATCCGTTCATTTGTTTTAATTATTTCCTACATTTCCATATATACTGTCATAAACTATTTCACCACCCAGCGATACCGCCAACTTCGTGATTTTCAGAACACTAAAACTGAAACTTACTACGCCAAACTGCAGGAGACTGATGATGTTGCCTTGGAACAGATTACCTATACCCGCCACTTTCATCGTTTAACCAACTGGAGTTTTATTGAGTGGTTTCTTCTTCAGAACACCGCCGTAATTTTTTATTCACTATTTTTGATGTATGAAATCTATTTGGTTTTCTCTGGTGTTAGCAATATCTCCGATTTAGTTTTAGTTATGGGTTATGTCACTCAAACTCAAGCTTTTCTTAACTCTTTTACTGATATAGTCTTTGGCCTCGGTGATATGCATGTCGCCCTTACCCATCTCGCCAAAAATGAATCCATCCCCGTCATTGGACAAAAGGACATTTCTTAAGTTTGTTCTATAATTTGTAATTCGTAATTATTAATTCGTAATTGTTCTATGCCCGAATTACCTGAAGTTGAAGTGGTTCGTCTTTTCTTAGAAGACAAACTTCTCAATCAACAAATCTCCGATATTGAAATTCTCAACCCCAAATCTTTTATTGGTGATAAATCTAAAGTAATTGGCCAAGAAATCATCAAATTTTCCCGCATCGGTAAACAATTATCTATACATCTTTCCAACAAATTAGTTCTATTAGTCCATCTCAAAATGACCGGCCAATTGTTGTTTAAGTCTCCCTTGTCAAAGGGAGATTTAGAGGGATTGAGAATGCTTGGACACCCTACTTCAACCATTAATTCAAAATCAACCCGTATAATTTTTAAATTTAAAAACGGCTCAATTTTGTACTTTAACGACCAACGCAAATTCGGTTGGATAAAATTGTTAACCAAGACAGATATTGCCGAAGCCCAAAAAAATCTTGGCTTTGATATTTTTGATCCCGAATTTACCCCTGAATATATTTTTAATCAGCTCCAAACCAGCTCCCGCCCTGTTAAACTAGTTCTTCTTGATCAAAACAAATTTGCCGGTATTGGCAATATCTATGCCAATGACGCCCTCTTTTTAGCTAAAATTCATCCACGGATGCCATCAAACAAAATTACGTTAAGTCAGTCTAAATCAATCCATAAACACCTTATTGATATTATGCGTCAGTCAGTTCTTGCCGGTGGCTCTACCGCCAAAGACAACAAGTATGTCCGTCCTGATGGGTCCAAAGGCGAAAACCAGTTTTCTTTTCGTGTCTACCAACGCGACGGTCAACCTTGTCTTGTTTGTTCTACCTCCATCAAAAAACTTCAACTTGGTGGCCGCGGTACCTTTTATTGTCCGAAATGCCAGCCCGCCGTGGCGGGTCAGAAATTATGATTACTACTTTTCTTTTCGACATCGGTAATGTGGTTTGGGACTATCTCCCGCTCCAACGACAGGTCTTTCTCCAATGGGCACTTTTGTCCGGTCTGGATGCGGCAACCTTTGGCGCCAAATACACCGAGTTTTACGCCAAAATGGAAACTAACGAAAAAAAGCTTTCTGATTTCGTGAAATATATTAATCAGTCGGAAATTTCCCCCTATCTCCAAGTCCTTGACCAAATATACAACTCACCTCAGTTTGAAAATTATTTTCACCGCCCGGTTGTTAACTTAATCAGCAACCTTCGTTCTTCCTTTCGTGTTGGCTACTTAAGCAACGCCGAGAACTACTATTACCCGTATATTCACCAAAAGTTAGAACCAATGTTTGACTTTGGTTATACCAGCTGGCAGCTTAAACTACGTAAGCCCGATCCTCAAATATATCAGGCTGTTTTAACACTTCAAAATTTAAAACCGGAAGAAGTGGTTTTTATCGACGACACACCCAAGAATGTTGATTCCGCCAAAAGCTTAGGTATAGAAAGTATTTTGTTTACTGACAATGCTCAATTTCTTAACAGCTTAAAGCTGTTGGAAATTTGATCTCAACTTTTCCAATTTGCCCTAATCCTTTCAATTGCATTTTGAATTTTTGCCTTGAATTTGTTTACAGCCCATTCTCCCATCCCCGCCGTCCCAATTTGCATTGTCAAAGAGTCCGGGTTTTTCAATTTAGTTACTAAGTATAGATACCATCCTCTTTTGGTATTTATATCCGATGCCAATGGTCCATATTTATCTTTCTGGTCAAATAATAATTGGTCATATTCTTTTCTCAAATCTCCCTCAGCCATATTCCACGTCGCCTCGTCTCTCTTTGCTGGTAGCACGAACTCTCGTTTATCATCACTTCTCTTTACACCCTCAGCTTTAATTTTTGCATTGTTCGGCATAAGTATGCCTACTCCTGCCTTTATCAGTCTTTCGTTGGTTTTTGGATCTTCGTCCGATCCAGCGATAACCAAAAAATTACTTTCATTTCCCAATCTAATGAATTCTTCAGTTCGTTTTTGTTGCATTTCATAGGCAATAGGAATGTTTCCTGAATGTTTTATTTGCATATCACCTGCTCTCTTCTTGTCCGCAATATACTCTCCGTGTCCGGCTTTTTCTGCCTTAACATCAGTCACAATGTTTTTGTTAAAAAAGTAGTGCACCGCATCCGGTTTCAAATCATCTTTACTTAACCACTCTGGCAGGTTGTTCATATCCAGCCCTGCTATTTCAGCAATATTGTTAGCGTAGTTAATTGCCACTTCCGGAATTGCCGGGTCGGGAATTTGTAAGGCCACTTTAAACTCAGCCCCAAAAAGTTTTTTTGCCACCATTAGTTGAACTACGGTATCTGGATATTTAGCTCCAATTACTACTCTATCTCCAAAATCCTTAACCAACTGAGCTAGTCTAAACGAATCAATGTTACTATCTTTCAAATCCAGGTACATTTTTTTATCCGCCAATTCTGGTCGTTCTTTAAACCATTTACACCACGATTCAAACGTAATCCCTTGTGGATTTTCTTTAAAATACTCCTCTTTTGTCATATCGCCAGCAGGTTTGTGTCCCACCACCAGTTCTCCGGTTTTTAATAACCTTAAATCCATCTCCACGCCGACTACACCTTCTTTGAATGATTCCACCGCTTGCTCAGGCGTATTTGGTTCTCCTCCGATTACCCACCCCATTCTGTGGACATATTCTTCAGCCTGACTTTCTTGTCCGCTTTCTGACATATTTTATCTCACCAGTCCCACCGGCATATACCATGTAAACGGTTTTTTGCAGACGGGACATGTTTGTGGTGGGGTCTTCCCTGTATGAATATATCCGCAATTCACACATTTCCAGGTCAATTCCGCCTCTGAATTATAAAGTGTATTATCATCCAATTTAGTAGCAATAATAATATATCTTTCCTCGTGTTTGGCTTCAACGAGTTTTAGTCCGCCAAACAATCTTGTTACTTCAATATCATTATCCACCACCGCCTGTTGTTCAAATCCTGGATACATTGTTTCCCATTCAAATTTTTCCCCCTCCGCTGCCATTTTTAAGTTGTCACTGGTAGTTTGAAATGGTCCGATAGCCAACTCTGCCGGAGCCCTCACTGGTTCCTTAATCAATTCAAACAACTCCTCTGCATGCACCCTCTCATTATCGGCCGTTTCTTCAAACACTCTGGCAATCCACTCATATTCCTGTTTTCTGGCAATTTTGGCGAAAGTTGTATATTTATTCCTCGCCTGCGACTCTCCCGCAAACGCTTTTAGCAGGTTTTGTTGTGTTTGGTTCATAAAAATATTCTATCATTTCCCGATTGTGCTACAATCGTCGTAGATATGAATTGTAATTGCCACTGCAACGGTAAATGTAAACTTCTTGGTGGTCTTGAACAACAGATTATGGAAGTTCTCTGGTCATCTCCTGATGCTCTTAAACCTGCCGATGTTTTAAAAAACCTGAAAGGGGATCATGCCTACACTACCATCATGACAGTTCTCAAACGCATGGCCGATAAAAAATTAGTCAAACGTGACGCTATTGCCAACGCCTATTCTTATACACCCCTTCTTGATAAAGCCACTTTTGCTTCGGAGGCACTGGACGATCTTTTCGCCCGTCTCTTCGCTTCCTACGGCGAATATGTTCTACCTTCGTTTAAAAAATCCGCCAAGACCTCAGGTTTTTCTTTGTAGTATTTTTCCCCCCATCTCTGATTTTGCAGATATAATTCCCAACTCTAGACATTCAAATTCATCAGCAACAAAGTATTTACCACTAAATCTATTTTTATCCTTAATTAATTTTTCGATTTCCCTAATTCCATTGTCCAACCTAACCAACTCTTTATCCATACTTTCAATTTCTTGCTCAACTGCCCACCTGGTCGCTGTTATGTATCTCGACACGTTCGAATTATCCTGATCACCCATATCTAATCTTCTCTTTTCCAATTTCTTTCTAATCTCTTCTCTTCTTATTTTTAATTTATCAATCAAATCTCCTTGCATACCCCATTTTATATTAGATAATAGAAATTCATCATTTGACATTTTCCCCTTTAGTACTACACTCGTAGTATGTCTTCGAAATCTTATACCTACTCTGTCTCCGGCACCCATTGCCACTCTTGCGAACTCATCATCGAATCTGAAATTAATAAACTTCCCGGCATCAAATCGGTTAACGCTTCCACTCGCGATCAAAAAGTAACTATTCAATATAAGAATAATCCTCCTGAAATCTCCCAGCTTAATAAATTATTTAAAGAAAATAACTACAGATTTTCTTCCCTCCTTGTCAAGGGAGGGACCGAGGGTGGGTTTGAACCAAAAACCGATCCTTATCTTATTCTTCTCATTTCCTCCGGCATTATCGTCCTTTTTATAATTCTTCAAAAATCCGGTTTATTTTCTCTGATTAATGTCAATGCCACTTCCGCTACTCCTGTCTTTATTTTATTTGGATTATTAGCCGGTATCAGTACCTGTGCTGCTTTGGTCGGTGGCATAGTCTTAACTTTTTCTCGTCGTGGTATCGTCCCTGTAATTTCCTTCAACCTCGGTCGTCTTGTTTTATTCACTATTTTTGGAGCCCTTCTTGGCTACTTTGGCAGTTTCTTTAGGCTATCTATTGCTACCAGCGCCATCATCACTATCGTTGTTTCGCTAATTATGGGCATAGTTGCCCTTCAAATGGTCGGTTTAAAAATTGCCGATAAAATTTCTTTTGCATTACCAAAATCACTTACTTCAAAAATTGTATCTTCATCCCAATCATCTTTTATCGTCGGTGGTCTAACTTTCTTCTTGCCCTGCGGCTTCACTCTTACCGCCCAATCTCTCGCCCTAGCTTCAAGTAACTGGCTGACCGGGGGATTAATTATGCTGTTTTTTGCTCTTGGAACTTTGATTCCTCTGATGATTATTGGCATCACCAGTGCTAAAACCCAATCCAATCCGGTCAAAGCCAAATATTTTTCCCAAATCGCCGGCCTATTAATTCTTGTTTTTGCAATTTACAACGTCAGTACCCAATTTACCGTCCTCGGTTTTTCTCCACCAACCAACACGCCAACGCTCCAAAGTTCTAACGTTCCAATCATCAATGGCCAACAACTCATTAAAATGGACGCTTCCTCTACTGGCTATATTCCCAATACATTTACTATCAAAGCCGGTCAACCAGTCCGCTGGGAAATTACTGATCGGGGGACGAGCGGTTGCACTAATGCCGTTATCGCCCGCTCACTTTTTGACGGCGCTATCAATCTTGTTCCTGGCACTACCTCAGTCAAAGAGTTTACCTCTCCGACTACTCCTGGTACATATCGTTTTTCCTGCTGGATGGGCATGATCTCAGGAAGCATTAAGGTAGTTAATTAAATGACCACCGCCAATACCACTCTCACCAAATTCAACATCGCCGGTATGCATTGCGCTTCCTGCGCCATTCTCATAAAAAATTCCCTCCAGAACCTCCAAGGTGTCGAATCCGTCAATGTCAGTTACCCCAACAAATCCGCCGTTATCAAATATAATCCGGTTTTATCTACGATCGACAATCTCACAGCCACCATCCAAAAAACTGGTTATCAAGTTGTCGCTGACAAACCCTCCGATCTGGCTGAGGCTTCTTCTTGGCGTTCCAAATTTATAATCTCTCTTATCCTAACTCTGCCTTTATTTGTCTCAATGATTTATCCGATTCCTTATATTTATCCCGTAGCCATCGTTTTAACCACTTTAAATATTCTTATTACCGGCCGTAACTTCTTTTTAGGCTTCTTTGCCGCTCTTCGGGTCAAAACTTTTACCATGGATAGTCTTATTTCCATTGGTGTTGCCTCTGCCTATATCTTTAGCCTAATGATGGGCACGTTTCACTATTTTGAAGTCGCCTCGGCCTTGATTGTTTTTGTTTCGTTAGGTAAGTGGTTAGAAAGTTTGGCCAAAGCCCGCACCTCAACTGCCGTTCAAAAACTAATTGATCTGACTCCGCCGATTGCTCACCTAAAACAAAAAAATTCATTTAAAGACCTGTCGATAATGGACATCAAAATTGGTGATATTATTTTGATCAAACCCGGTGAAACCGTACCTCTCGACGGTGTCATTATTACTGGGTCATCGACACTCAATCAAGCCGCTATTACCGGTGAAAGCCTGCCTGCCGATAGGCAGGTTAATGACACTGTTTTTGCCGGTACTCAAAATCTAACCGGCGCGATTGAAATCAAAGTCACCGCCGGATCAAAAGGCACCCTACTTTCAAAAATAATCAAATTAGTTGAAGAATCCCAAAGCTCGCGCGCTCCAATCCAGGATTTTGCCGACAAAATTTCTGCCATTTTTGTTCCCGCTGTTTTAATCATTGCCACCATCACCTTTGTTATCTGGTATTTTGTTTTAGGTTCCAGTTTGGAGTTTAGTGTTTTAAGTTTCTTATCTGTAGTTGTCATTGCCTGTCCCTGCGCCCTCGGACTGGCTACCCCAACCGTTTTGATGGTTGCCTCTGGTGTTGCCGCCAGATTGGGGTTATTAATCAAAGGTGGAGAGGCTTTAGAAACTGCTTCTAAAATTAATACCCTCGTCTTTGATAAAACCGGTACCCTCACTCTTAACCAGCCTCAAGTTGATAAATTCACCAACCTATCCAAAAAATCTGACGCTGAAATTTTAGAAATCATCTATACTCTCGAATCCCGTTCCACTCATCCTATCGCCGAAGCTATTATAAAATTTTCTAAAATTACTAATTCGTCATTAGTAGTTAGTAATTATTTTAATCTTCCTGGTTCTGGCGTCTCTGCCACTATCAATAAAGTAAAATATTTTTTTGGTAAAACCAAAACTCATTCCATCGCTTTAGTAGCTAATAAAAAAGCTTTAGCCTATTTTGAAATATCTGACACCATTCGCCCCGAATCCGTCTCTGTTCTTCAAAAACTTTCGAAAAATTATAAATTATATTTATTAACCGGGGACTCGCGCTCTCGTGCTCTTTTAATCGCCAATACTCTCAATTTACCCGAATCCCAGGTTTATTCAGAAGTATTACCCGATCAAAAACAAGAAATTGTCAAACAGCTTCAACAAAATTCTCAAGTCGCCTTTATTGGCGACGGCATCAATGATTCGCCATCTCTAGTTCAAGCAGATCTCGGCGTTGCTCTTGGCGAGGGGAGTGACATTGCCATTGAATCCGGTGATGTCGTTATTATGAATAAAAATCTGAACAGTTTAATCACCCTTTTCTCTCTTTCTAAAGCTTCGATCAACAAAATTAAACAAAATTTATTTTTATCTCTTGTTTACAATGCTATCTTTATTCCCGTTGCCGCCGGTGTTCTCTCTCCCTGGGGTATCACCCTCCGTCCCGAGTTCGCCGCCCTGGCTATGTCTTTGTCATCAATTAGTGTTGTCTTAAATTCTTTGTCTTTGAATCGATATCACTCCTAACATAATTTTTCTTGACATTCCCTCCGTAATCTACTACAATAGTAGTATCCCCATGTGGTTTGTCTTTGCAAACTCCTGGGGCTTTTTTTTTACTACTACCGTAGTATCTAAAAATCGTATAAAATCATTTTATGTTTTTAGTTCAACCGGCTTATGCCCAATGTCCTATCTGTATTGTTACTGTTGGCGGCGGTATGCTTTTGGCCAAAAAACTTGGCATCGATGATTTCCTGGTGTCCATTTGGATCTCCGCCCTCAACACCGCCATTTCTTTTTGGTTGGCTTCCAAATTACACAACGACAAGTTGATTTTCAAAAAAATCTTAGGTAATCCCTGGCTATTATCTTTACTAATGCTTGGTCTTACCCTTTTTTATTTTCAATTCACTGGTCAAATCGGTCATGCTACAAATAAATTACTTGGTGTCGACAAAATCGTTTTTGGTCAAATCTTAGGAATGTGTACCATGTTTGTTGGTAACTTTATTTATGGTTTTACCAAATATAAAAATGGTCATAAAACCCTTTTCCCCTACGCCAAAGTTGTTTTTCCTGTCGGTGCAGTCTTGTTAGTTACTCTAATTTTCAAATTCATCTTTAGCCTGTAATAAAATTCTGATATAATTTGTTATAGTGGTTACCGAAATTTGTGACTAAATCTTCTCTGTTTCCTATTTTTGCCTCTTTTTTCGTTATTATCGCCTCAATTATTTTTGTTAAGCCTGCTCAAACTTTTAAAAAATCAGTATCTCTTTCACCGACCCCGATTTTAACTACTATTCCCAGCCCCTCATTATCCCCAACTCCTGATGCTGATTATCTAAAAACTTATGCCAAATGTGGCGAGTTACCCTATATCCAGCAATATACTTATACCGGATTTGCTGGCAACATTTCCAAAGTTCTCTGGTCACCCGGTTGTCGTTTTGTCGCCTGGTCAGCCACCATAAAAAAATCTTTTGGTTCCTGGGTGGTTTCTCCTGGCGAGGGTTTATTTATTTATGATCTTAAAACCAAAAAAATTACCCGAATTTATACCCCCAAATCCGAAACTGACAGTGTCTTTTTTAAAAAATGGTTAGATGATGATCATCTTATCTTTCATCAGGATCTAAACAATACCGATAACGTTTATAATATGTCTACTAAAACATTTTATAACCTATGATCAAATCCCAAGACCTGTCCGAATTCATGAACAAAATTAAAGCCGCCGAAGCCGGCCATCAACTGGATTTATCCTCTGACGAGGACCTCTCTATCGCCATCATGAATTTAATCTCTATCGAAGAGCACCTTTTCTTTACTGCCAATAAAACCGGCAAAACCAAATATTTTGATCTCCTCAATGAAACTCGGGAAATGCGCAAAGAATTACTAAAAATGATTGTTAAAGATCCGGAAGGGGAGGTTTGGTGTACCAGCAAACATCTTCTCGCCGCCTCTATGCGCTTATTCGAAGTCGGCACCAAAGCTCAAACCAAAGGGGATAAGGACAAAGCCTATGATCTCTTTAAAAAATCCTACGACCTCTACAATCTTTTCTGGGCCATCAATCTTGGTTTGGATGTAAAAGTAGGGGCGACGCTCGCCGACGCCCATTCTGAGTCTCCCAAAGAAAAACCAATTGATCTTAAAAAATCCGACCTCCTTGGTAAAGTCTCCGGTGTTATCGGCAAAATCCTAGACTGCTGTCGAGAATAACTTCTTCAACTTCCATGTCAACCAAACTGCTACTATTGCCAATATTTGACCTAATATTAAAGCTGCTCTTGGGTTTGTTTTATCGGCCACTATTCCTAAAATAAGGAGGATTACTCCAAAAAATATACTTTTACCTAAAGAATTTAAGGATCCCATAGTTGCTCTTTGCTTATCACTAAATTCTTTTTGAAATAACGAATTTTCTGCAACCATGCTAGGTCCATACATTAATGAGGTTGACGATAGTAATATTGGCGAAACCACACTCGGGAAAACAAAAGCGATTATTGAAGCCAACCGACTGTATATTTGTTCAAAAATTAATATATTTACCGCCTTAAATCTTTTTACCATTCTTCCGCTTAGATTAAATCCTAATGCTGCTCCAACATTTGACAACGTTCTGGCCAATCCGATCGCCCACAAGGGCCAAATGGATTGAATAAATACTGGTGTAAATTGAAATCCAGCCTCACCGGTTCCAAATCCAATTATCGACGTCAAACTTAGTAATCTTAGTTTTTCATTCTTGATAAAGTTTTTAATTGCTTCTTTTAAATGGATGTAAACATTTCCTTCTCCCACTTTAGTATTCTTAACTTCCGCTAACCACCAACTGGTAAAAAAGCACAGGAACAGGGGAATAACTGACAGCCACATAACTAATGTAAACGAAAACTTAGCTGCTAATATTCCTCCCAACAATGCCGTAATTCCTAACGCCCATTGTTCCGCTCCACCAATGTGTCCCATAAATTTTGCCAATTCTTCCTTTCGGTCCGACTTTTGCAAACTATCATAAAGCAATGCATCATTATTCCCGCTATAAAAAGCCCTAGCTAACCCCTCACAGACAGCTCCGATGACTAACCACCAGTAATTGAATCCCAAGGCATAAAAAATTCCTCCTAACATATAAAAAAATCCACCCAATATCGTTGTGTATTTTCTCCCGATCAAATCTGAAAAAATACCGGTTGGAATTTCAAATATGGCACTACTCACCATCGCCATCGAAAAAATACTCAACCCCAAAGCATAAGAGCCAGATACTTTAGAAAAATAGATGGCTGCAATCGGCGACCACAGACTAAAACCAATTAAAAACCCCTGCCATGTCAAAATTTTAATATTTCTCTCATAATTCACGCCTAATTATACACAACTTTTCTTTAAGTCCCCTTGCCTTGTCAAGGGAAAGGGGATTTAGGGGTTAGGGTTTGGCTGTTACCAACTCCCTCCTCCCCCTCCCCCCAAACCTCCCCCCCCCCCCCCCCCCCAAAAACCCCCCCCCCCCCCCCCACTGCCCTGCCCCCCAAAACCTCTCCGGGCCCGCCCCCAACCCCTCCCCTCCCCCCTACCAAAAAAATTCATATTCCTGACAAAACCAT
>Ga0172379_10001081_pt1 | contig 58550 bp, 55 predicted proteins | sample GrowelOW334metaG_FD_119756 | JGI IMG/M metagenome (GOLD analysis project Ga0172379, IMG submission 119756) | Groundwater microbial communities from an aquifer near a municipal landfill in Southern Ontario, Canada - Groundwater well OW334 metaG | ecosystem: Environmental > Aquatic > Deep... | reverse complement strand
TAATTTCTAATTTCTCAATTTCTAATTTCTTTCATCTAAGCGGCGAAAGGGATTCGAACCCTCGACCTCTTCCTTGGCAAGGAAGCGTTCTAGCCAACTGAACTACCGCCGCACGCTTAGATATTTTTCAATTTTAACTTTACTATTTGCTGCTCGCGACATAAATGTCGCGAGGGAAGCGTTCTGCCCAGGGTAGCCAACAAAAGCTGCGCTCGCTCGCTTTTGTTGCCGTCTCGCCTGCGCGCTTTGCGCTTGGCTCACTTGCTACCTTTCTCGGCTACGCCTCGAACCAACTGAACTACCGCCGCACGCTTAGATAATAAAACGAACATCAGTATTTTAGCAAAAAATATCATCCGAGTCAAGAGCGCCTTTACGGCCTACAAATACAAGTTGCTTTCCATTACTTCCTTGGTGATTACCCCTTGTTTATAAAGATTATTAAGCGAATTATCCATGGTTACCATGCCTTCTTTAGCGCTGGTCTGGATAACCGTCTTCAACTGGGAAATCTTGTTCTCGCGAATCAGATTGCTGACCGCCGGTGTATTAATCAAAATTTCTCGCGCCGCTACGCGACCGCCGCCGGCCGCCGGAATCAACCGTTGGGAAATAATGCCCTTCAAGGTAATGGAGATCTGCATCCGCACCTGGTTTTGCTGGTGCGGCGGGAAAATATCAATGATACGGTCAATGGTCTGGGCGGCATTATAAGTATGCAGAGTGGCAAAAACCAAATGCCCGGTTTCCGCCAGAGTTATAGTAGTGGCAATGGTTTCCAGATTGCGCATTTCTCCCACCATGACCACATTAGGGTCTTGGCGCAAAACGTGCACTAAGCCGTCCTGGAATGACAGCATGTCAGTGCCCAACTGCCGCTGGCGGATAATGCTCTTATCATGCTGGAAAATAAACTCCATCGGATCTTCCAAAGTGATGATATTCTCGTTACGGCTCTTATTGATATATTCAATCATGGAAGCGAGCGAGGTGGATTTGCCGCAACCGGTCGGGCCGGTTACTAAAATCAATCCTCTGTCCAGATTGCACAAGTCATAAACGACCTTGGGCATACTGATATCTTCCATGGTGGGAATGACGTTGGGAATGGTTCGGGCGGAAAGAGAAATGGCGTTTTTTTCAAATTGCAAATTAACCCTGAAACGGAAACCGTCTCCGTCATCATAGGCGAAATCAAGATTCTTTTCTACTAAAAACTTCTTAAAGCGGCTTTCTTCCACCATGTCGCTAACCATGGTTTCTATTTCTTTGGCGTTAAGCGGCTTGCCGTCTAAGGGTTTCAACTCGCCGTCGACGCGCAAGTAAGGAGGCAATCCCGCGACCAAATGCAAATCCGAAGCGTTGGCCGCAACGACTTGCTTGAACACGCTTTCTAAAGTCATATGAGTATGTTATTTACTTATCCCACTTTTTAACGGCCAAAGCCGCTTTGGCCGCGGCAATCTGCGCTTCCTGCTTGCTGGAACCGTCGCCCGAAGTGATTAATTCCTTATCCAAATAAACGCCGACCTTAAAAACCTTGGCGTGGTCGGGACCGAAAGAAGAAATGACTTTGTAAGTGGGAGTAATGCCTAATTTTTCCTGCGCCTTCTCTTGAAAATGGCTTTTGGGGTCAATGTAGAGTTTTTTCTCCAAAATGTCTTTCAGTTTGGAAATAATATTATCAATGACAAACTTACTGGCCGTCTTGAAGCCGTGTTCCAAATAAATCGCGCCGATAACCGCTTCCATGGCGTTAGCCAAAATATATTGGCGCGCTTTGGAATTCTTATCCTTGCTCTCGCCTTTAGACATTAATAAATATTCTTCCAAACCCAGCGTCGCGGCCACTTCAGCCAGCGAATCGCCGTTAACCAACGAAGCGCGCCAATTAGTCAGCTCGCCTTCGGGATTGGAAAAATTGTCATACAAATATTCGGTTACCGCCAATTCCAAAACCGCATCGCCTAAGAACTCCAAACGCTCGTTATGATCAAGTTTGAAGTCGGGGTGTTCATTAATGTAGGAACGATGAACCAGGGCGGAAACCAACAGATCGTGATCTTTGAATTTTACGCCTAATTTTTTTTCCAATTTGGTTATTTCGGACATGTCACCTCAAAGAATTGAAAAATGATTATTGAATATTGAAACGACCGCCGCTCAATATCCAATTATCATCATTCAATTATTAATTATTAGGTTGCGGAGGGGTAGCGGCCTGCTCTTTGGCTCTTTTTTCCGCCGAACGCTTGTCTATTTCTTTTTCGCCCATATCTTTGTAAACGGCGCCCAAAACGCCATTGACAAACTTTCCGGAGGACTCGCCGCCGAACGCTTTGGCCAACTCAATGGATTCATTAATCGCCACTTTGGCCGGAACGTTTTCGTCATAACGCAATTCGTAAGTGCCTAATCGCAAAACATTGCGATCCACAATGGTAATTTGATCCAGCGGCCATTCCGGAGCGAATTTGGTAATCAAAGCGTCAATTTCAGTAATATGATCCATGACGCCTTGGACTAACTGCTTCATAAATCCCCCATCAGAAAAATCCGGCGCGAAGGCCTCTTTGTTTTGTTCCAAAATTTCCAACGGATCGCCTTGACGGTCGTTGAAATCCCATTGGTACAGAGTTTGAATCGCGATAGTGCGCGATAAATGGCGGTTGGACATACGATTAAAGTGCTTAAAAGTGCTTTAAAATAAAATTACTTTTTTTTGGTCTTGGCTTTGGCTTTGGACTTGATTTTTATTTTAACCGCAGTCCGGCCTTTGTAATTGCCGCAGGCGCCGCAAGCGTGATGGGGCAGGACCGGTTTGCCGCACTGGCTGCATTTGGCCAAGTCCCGGGGCTTTAAAGCGAAATGAGACGCTCGTTCTTTTTTGGATGTCTTTGTTCTTCGTTTGCTAGGTAAACCCATAAATTTGATTTAGGCATTATTCCCGACCCCGATCATTAAAGACAGGGGCTTAATCAGGAATCCAGAAGTTATTTATTATTTTTCTTACATTTACCATAACATAATAACTGAAAAAAAGCAAATAAAAAACCGCCTGCGCAAACAGGCGGTTAAAGGTGCTTAAGAAAAAACGCCATGTTCCAGCCGCAACTCTTCCAGATTCTTGACTTTAAACGGCTCCCGGTCAAAATTGAATTCCAACTGATTAAAAACAAAGCGGGTGCCGAAATTGCCGGTGGGCCGGGATAATTCGTTTACGCCTTCAATAATAAAAGTATTGGATAGCCCCGGGACAATCAAGGTTTTAATATCGCTGGCCGCTATTACCCGGGCTGTTTGCATCTTGGTCAACATACCATTTAAGCCGTGGCCGGCAGAACTGCCTCCTTGAGCCGTCTCGGCCAGTTGCAAGAAATTGCCTTCGTTTATAACTGACACGCGACAGAACTCATCATCCAAAACGCCATCCTGGTCAAAACCGATAATTGCCATTTGCGGTTGAAGCGCCAGACACAAATTCATGAACAAAATATCATTGTCGGCGCAAAGCTCCAACTGTTTCAATTCTGTCCAGTCCACAGTATCATTGGCGTTGATTATCGGCACAACCATATCCTTCATGGCACTCTCCAATAAGCCGATCAAACTGCCGCGGCAACGCTGATGCAAGTCGTTATCGGTAAAAAGCATTTGCGCGGCCTCAATACCAAAGACATTAAAATATTCAATATAGCGGCCAATCAGCCGGCCCATGCCGATTGCCGCCCGCAGATTTTTGGGGCGACTTTTTTGGGGATCGCTGATAACTGCGCCGGAAGTCACCAGAAAAACCTGATGTCTCTCTCTGATTAACGCCGCTATCTGCTGACAAATATTCAAAATTCTTTCCGAACTCAAGCCGTCATTATGATCCGTCAAAAGCGAAGAGCCGACCTTGATTCCGATACGCATAAACAGTTCCTCCCGGTATTTGTAAGTTTGATTATTTAATTTTTAAAGTCCAAGATTACTCATCTTAGCAAAAATACCTTTTTTGTCAACTATTAAAAACTTGCGCGGTAAACACGTATAACTCTGTCGCCGGATCCTCATAGGCGTTCGGTTCCAGCCCGGCTTTGTCGGCGCACAAATGCTCCAAAAATTCTTCCCGCGTCCAGCCGGTTTCCTCGGCCACCTGCGGTAGGAAGACCCCGCTTCGGCCGTCGCGTTTGACGATAACGCCGTGCCTCCCCAATTCTATTTGGCGCCAATCCGAGATTTTTTCCGGCCGGGATAAAACGCTTATTTCATATTCAAGTTCCGGCAACTCCTCCGCTTCAAGCGGCGTAAAACGCCAATCACGCGTGGCCGCTTCCGCGGCCATTTCTTCGATTGTCTGCCATAACGGCTTAACCGCTTCAATCATGCCGATGCAGCCGCGCAATTCGCCGCTCCGCCTTAAGGTGACAAACGCCCCTTCCGGTTCCGCCAAACGCGGATCAATATTGTCATACCCCTTAAATCCGATTCTGCCGACCCGCTTCTCCACCGCCGACTTGGCAATGCCCAATAAAATTTTTTGTTGCTGTTCGTTAAGCGGAATCATACGTAAATATTTTTTAAACCGGCTAAAACGCCGAGGTTTTTGGCTTTAGCAATGGCCTCTTGAGCCGTAGCGGGCAATTGTTTCAGCTTCCATGCCGCCTCCGGAGAAAACCTAAGCAGGTGCCAAGGCGTTTCCGCTCCCAATTCTTGAACAATGAACCCGGCTAAATCTTTAAGCATCCTTTCTTCATCAGACAAAGTCGGCACGATGAGCGTAGTGATTTCCAAATGCACACCGGCGGCCTTGACGGCCTGCAAATTTTCCAACACCGGCTCCAGTTTGGCCTGACAAACTTTCAAATAAAATTCCGGATCAAAGGATTTCAAATCAATATTAGCCGCATCCAGGTAGGGTACGATTTCCCGCCGACATTCCGGCGACATGAAACCGTTGGACACCCAAATATTTTTCAGCCCTCGCTCCCGCGCTAACTTCATAATGTCTAAGGCGTATTCGGCAAAAATCGTCGGCTCCGAATAAGTATAAGAAATTGACGGGCAATTATTTTCTATCGCTTGCGTCACAATCTGTTCCGGCGCAATCAACGGCGGAACCAGAAGCGTTTCTTCTGCGCCGCCGACTTGACTGATGTCATAATTCTGGCAATTGGCGCAATGAAAGTTACAGCCGAAAGTTCCCAGCGAATAAGTCATGGTGCCGGGCAGAAACTGCCTCAATGGTTTTTTTTCAATCGGATCAATATTTACAGCCACAGGCCGACCGTAAGTGTAAGTATATAATCGGCCGTCAATGTTCCGGCGCACTCCGCAGTGGCCGAATCGGTCAGGAGCAATAATGCAGTAATGGCAACACAGCCGGCATTTTACCCGGCCGGCGTCTAAAATTTCATAAAATTGGGCTTCCTTAAGCGGCATACGGATTATTGTTTATGATTTTATTATACGATATTCCGACCATTTTTGGTAATCACAATTTTAACAGCTACAATCATGGCCGACATCTTTAAATTTATAATAAATATCTAAATTTAAACAAAAATTATAAAAAACAAACCAAAAAAACACTAAACTTGACATTTGCGGCCGTTATGTGCTAAGGTGTCGGGTTAGCTCATTACAATTTAACAATAAATAAACAATGGAAAAGGAGAACAAACATGCCTGATTTGGAAGTTGCGGCAGGATCAATTATCGGTCGAGACCATTTAGGTTCCGGCAATGTATTATTAGGTAAAAACAATCAAGACGCCTTTCATATCTGTTCTGATAAAAAAAGAGTAGTGGCAGTGATCTGTGACGGCTGCGGTTCCCAAGCTCATTCGGAAGTGGGCGCCAACGAAGCCGCCAGGTTTATTAGTGAAAAACTCTACCGACTACTGACCGATCAGCAAACCGTCAACCCATCAGTCAATGCATCACTCTATGTACCAGCTTTTTTGGAATTTTTGCGTCAAGAAATGTTGACGGATATAAACCAACGAGTCAAACGGCTATCGCCTAACGGTGGCAGAACCAAGACAATCAATGATTTTTACTTGTTTACGGTTATCGGCGCGGTGGTTGATGATGACGGCTGCAAAATTTTTACCTTGGGCGACGGTTGCTTTGCCCTTAACGGCCGTTTTCAACAACTGGGACCATTCACTGACAATGAACCGCCTTACCTGGCTTACGGCCTAACCGGCACAAAAAGCAAAGCGCCGGATTCGCGCGACTGGATGTTTAAGATAGAGTCGAATTGCCCGCTAGATTCTTTTAGCCATGTCTTAATCGGCAGTGATGGCGTAGTTAAATTGGAGGCCAGCGCCGAGAAAAAAGTCCCCGGTTTGAAACAGCCGGTCGGACCGCTATCGCAATTCTGGGAAAACGACAAATACTTTGGCAATCCGGATGAAATTCGACGCTATTTAGCCCTAATCAATCGGCAATATGTTACGTTGGGATCACCGATCCGTGAAATCGTTCGCGAACCCGGATTACTGCCTGACGACACAACCTTGGTGGTCATTCGCAAAAAAACTAATCAAGGAGCAGAAGCATGAAGGAGCAAAAGCATGGACGTAATAGTCAATGGTAGAAAAATTCGTTTAGATTATCAAGATGCCCTTAATAAGGGCGGCGAAGCTGACATTTTTGTCGTCAGTGGCAGGGCCATAAAAACTTGGAAAAGCCCGGATCATCCGGATTTAATCGGCTTTCCGGAATTGCAAAAACAAGCGAGTGATCGGATTGCCATGCACCAGACCAAAATGCCTAACTTTCCTTCAGGACTGCCTGCGGCGGTGGTAAAACCGCTTTCGCTGGTTACTGACGCTAAGGGCAAAATCATCGGTTATGAAATGCCGCTGATTTCCGACGCCGAAGTGCTCTATAAATACACTGACATTGATTGGCGGCAAATCAGCGGTATTGAAGACAACGACGTCTTAAGCATATTTGCTGATTTGCATCCGACGGTCTGCGGTATTCATCAAGCCGCAATAATTTCCGATTTCAACGACCTAAATGTGCTGGTCAAGGGCAAAAAAGCTTTTATTATTGACGCTGACAGCATGAGTTTCGGCCGTTGGCTATCGCCGATGTTCACCGCCCGTTTCGTGGATCCGCTTTTGTGCGACCCGAGAAAAACTTCGCCGCAACTGATTAAGCCGCATAATAAAAACAGCGATTGGTACGCTTTCTGCATTATGTTGATGCAAGTACTGCTTTTCACCGGACCCTATGACGGCGTCTACCGCCCCAAGGATCCGGCCAAACGCTTGCCGCACGATCAGAGGCCGCTTAAGGGTATTACGGTTTTCCATCCGGAAGTCCGTTATCCCAAAAATGCCCGGCCTTATAATACTTTGCCGGATGAACTGCTTCATTATTTCTCCCAAGTATTTGAAAAAAACACGCGCGGCTCTTTCCCGATCAATCTGATTACCAACGCTCGTTTTACCACTTGCGCTTCTTGCGGCCATATCCACATGCGCAATATCTGCCCTAACTGCCAACACACGGCTCCGGCCGCAGTCATCACCAAGATGACGGTCAAAGGCCAGGTTACGGCTACGCAGATTTTCCGCACTTCCGGCACTATCGTTTGTTCGTCCGTGTTCAATAAAAAATTATTTTATCTTTATCATGAGGCCGGAAAATTTCGGCGGGAAGACGGTTCGGAAATCATCGCCGCTCCCCTGGACACGCAAACGCGCTATCGCCTTTCACCGGAATTGACTTTGTTCGGCAAGGGCGGGATAATCAGAACGTTTAAAAACGGTTTGGAACAGGAGATTCTGGGCGTTGATTGCTTCAATGGCGTTTTGCCGGTTTTTGATGCAACAGAAAATGGCCGTTACTGGACTTACGGCGGAGAACTCTGGCGCGACGGCCAATACGCGCCGGAACTGATCGGCCAAACTTTGAAGAATCAAACTTTGCTTTGGGCCGGAAAAAAATTCGGTTTTGGTTTTTATCGCGCGGCGCAAGGCCTGGTGCATTTTGTTTTTGACGCTAAGCGTCCCGCCATTAACGACCAAATCATCCTGCCTAAACTGCCCGGGCAATTATTGGACACGACTTGCGTTTTCAGCGATGATTTTTGTTGGTTTTTCACGACTGTGCAAATAGCCGGAAAAATAATAAATACCGTATCACTGATAAATTCAAACGGCGTCGTATTGGCGCATCAAGAGGAGGAAGCTAATGCCAGTGGTTGGTTAAGTTCCATTCGCGGTAAATTTCCTATCGGTCCGATGTTACTGGCGGCGACTGATGAAGGCGTCGCGCAACTCAAAGAGAGCGGCGGCCGGATTCAAATCGCCAAAACTTTTCCGGATACGGAGCCCTTTGTTGACAGTAAAATTAAACTTTTTGGTTTGACCGACGGCCTGTATGCCGTTGGCAGAAACGTCATCACTAAACTGGTAATCAAATAACAACCACAAGGAGAACCATCATGTCTTTCAAACAACTCCCCCTGCCTCCTCATTACGACGAAGGACAAAATTTTGATGAAAATTACTACCCTAACACCGCGCAGTTATTGCAACAGGTGGAGGAATGGCGCAAAAAACATGACGTCAAACCGGCCGCCGGCGATAAGCGACGCTTTTCGGTTCTGGATATTGACAGCCAGAATGATTTCACCTGGCTCAGCGGCGCTTTGCCGGTATTGGGCCGGTCGGGCAAGGGTTCCATGGAAGCGCAACAACGCAAAGTGGAATGGGGCTACAAATACTTGCCCTATATCACCGGTTGGACCAATACTATGGATTTCCATCCACTCTTTCAGGTGTCGTCGGTTACCGGCCACGTTCGCAAAGATGACGGCTCGCATCCTGTCGCCAATGTGCCGATTACCTTGGATGATTACCGGAAAAATTACCGCCCCAATCCGGCCATGTGCAAAATGCTGGGGGTGGATCCGCTTTGGCTGGAACGGCAATTCCTGTTCTATATCGCCGAATTGCAAAAAAACGGCAAACCCCTGGAACCCTGGGGCCTACACTGCCTGGCCGGCGACCGCGGCGCGGCATTGACCGGAGTAGTTGAAGCGCTCCGCCTGTTCCACGCTTTCGTGCGTGGCGCTCATAACACCGTAGAAGTCAAGGGCACCAGTCCTTTGACGGAACACTATTCCATCTTTCGTCCGCTGGTGATGCGTTTGTTTGATGGCCGACCGATTCCCGGCGTACAAAAGAACACGCGCTTAATCGACAACCTGACCGGCAGCGACGCAGTGGCAATTATGGGCTTGGCTTCCAGCCATTGCGTTACAGAGAGCATCAAAGATTTCTTGACTGAAATCATGACAATTGATCAAAACTTAGTGAAAAAAGTTTATATCGTACGTGACTGCACGGCAGCCGTAGTTGTCCCGGGGATTATTGATTACACCGATGATGCCGAGAAGGCCTTTAGTGAATTTGAAGCGGCCGGCATGCACGTGGTGGAAAGCACCACGCCGCTTGAAGATTGGCCCGATATCAACTTATAAAATCTTTTTGATCTTTTTTTGCGAAATATAAATTGCCATGCGGAGGCGGCTAAAGCAAGCCGCCTCCGCTCAACCCACACAAGGAGAAAAGTATCATGAGTCAATCAGCTAACGCCGGCGCTCTTTTAACCAGTGCGGCTAATGACGGGGTGATAAGCGGTCTGTCCTTGCAAGCATTGAATTTGGTGGATATTGGCGGCGCCATTAATGCCGGCCTCGGCACCACAGTTAATCTTAAAACACCGGAAGTTCTTCTGGCCGGAATACTGATCGACGATTCCGGTTCAATTCGTTTTACCGCCGGCAACACCGAAGCGGTGCGCCAGGGACACAACACAGTCATAGAAGCTTTGAGCGCCTCCAAGCAGAAAGACAGCGTTTCCGTTGCCTGCCGTTATCTTAATGGTGGCTGGCTCTACCAGTTTTCGACGTTAGAGCAGGCGATTCGGATGGATGCCTCCAATTTCAACCCCAGAGGCGGCACTCCCTTCTATGATGAATCAATGGTAATATTGGGCGCCGTGTTGGCGGAGCAACAACACTACGCCGAGATCGGCCAGGTAGCGCGTACAGCCACCCTACTCGTTTCCGACGGCAATGACGAGCATTCCCTGCGCGCTCAAGCCAAGGATGTCGCCAAAGTGGTGCGAGATATGCTGCGAGCCGAAACCAACATTGTCGCGGCCATGGGCATTGATGACGGCTCAACCGACTTTCGCAAGGTCTTCGGCGAGATGGGCATTCCTGACGAATGGATCCTAACGCCGAAAAATACGCCCAGCGAAATCCGCAAGGCCTTCCAGGTCTTCTCGCAATCCGCGGTTCGCGCCAGCCAAGGCGGCGCCTCATTCAGCCAAGTGGCGGCCGGCGGTTTTGGCGCCTGATACCAAGCGCCTTAAACATAAAATACGCACCTTTATTAACATACGCACCTTAATTTCACCAAGAGAGCTTCGGCTCTCTTTTTTTATACATAAAAACGACTTCACTGTCATTAAAATCTTTTATCTGAAACTAAAATGCCGGTTATTGCGCCGGCGGCATGGTCAAAAAGCTCGGATTTATGGTAAAATATCTCCAACCGCTGACGCCTAACTTTGCTTTTCCATGCCTGGTTATAAGCCAATCAAATTCCCCCAAGACGATTTGCCCTATCATAATAAGCTGTCAGCGAGGTAAAAAAGCCGGATATGGCTTTATGGAATTAGTCGGCTATCCCGGCCGTTTCAGCCACATTCATTATTATCAACGCAAAACCAAACGACAATTGCAAAAAGAAATGAAAAATTTTTTCAAGCATTAAATATAAATTTATGTCTGACAGCACTAAAAACTGGGCTAATCGCTTGCTGGAACCCACGGGCATTGTCTTGGACGGCCCCAACCCTTGGGATCCGCAAATCAAAAATCCTCGGCTCTATGACCGCATCAAAGCGCAGGGTTCCCTCGGCTTGGGCGAAGCGTACATGGACGGCTGGTGGGAGTGCGATAAATTAGACGACTTCTTCTGCCGTCTGCTCTCCAGCGATATTTATAGCCGACTGGGTTTATCTTTGCCTGTTATTTTAGGTTTTGTCAAAGCCAAAATCTTCAATCTCCAGGCAGTCGGCCGCGCTTTCCAAATCGGAGAAAAACATTATGACACGGGCAATGATTTGTTTGTGGCCATGCTTGGCCCCAGCATGACTTACAGCTGCGGTTATTTTAAGAATACGGATAATTTGGATCAAGCCGAAGAAGCCAAACTGGATTTGATCTGCCGCAAGCTTAACCTGCAACCGGGCCAACGCGTTTTGGACATCGGTTGCGGCTGGGGCAGTTTCGCCCGGCACGCCGCCAAAAACTACGGCGCCAAAGTCGTGGGCATCACCGTTTCCAAAGAACAGAAAAAATTAGCCGAAGAGTTATGCGCCGGACTGGATGTGGAATTTCGTTTGCAGGATTACCGGGAAGTGAACGAAAAATTCGATCACCTGGTTTCTATCGGCATGATTGAACACGTCGGAGTAAAAAATTATCGCACTTACATGGAGGTGGCCAAAAAATGCCTGAAAGACGACGGCTTATTCCTGTTGCACACCATCGGCAGCTTGAAATCCGGCAGCAACACTGATCCGTGGATTGAAAAATATATCTTCCCGAACGGCTCGCTGCCCTCTTTAAAACAATTGACGACTGCGGTGGAAGGATTATTCGTAATTGAGGACATCCACAATTTCGGCGCCGACTATGACACAACTTTAATGGCTTGGCACGCCAACTTTGAAAACGCTTGGGCGGAATTAAAGAATAATTATAACGAGAGATTCTATCGCATGTGGCGCTATTACTTGCTATGCTGCGCCGGAGTTTTTCGCGCCCGCTCCATCCAACTGTGGCAAATCGCCCTGTCTCCGCGCGGCGTCAAGGGCGGGTATAAATCAATCAGATGAAAATTTAATTTCAAAAAATACTCCCGTTCAGGGAGTATTTTTATTTTTAGTTGATGAAAGTCAGGGCCTTGCCGGTTTGGTCGGCGCGGCCGGTACGGCCGATGCGATGGACATAATCATCATAAGTCGCCGGAACGTCAAAATTAATGACATGGCTGACATTGGGAATATCCAAGCCCCTGGCCGCCACATCGGTAGCCACCAGGATCTGGGTTTTGTTTTCTTTGAAAGATTTCAAAGCCAACTGGCGTTTATTTTGATTTTTATTGCCATGGATGGCATCGGCCTTAAAACCGCTTCTGGCCAAGGCGATGGATAATTTTTCTACGCCGAATTTGGTGCGGCCGAAAATCAACACCTTGGAAAATTCCGGCTTAGCCAGTATTTCCTGCAGGATCGGCAATTTCTCTCCATCATGCCTGACCCTGATAACGTCTTGCTCGACGTTTTGGGAAGTATTGCCGGTTTTGACCGAAATAGTAACGGGGCGAGTCAGAAACTCACCGATTAATTTATCAACTTCGCGATTGACCGTGGCGGAGAAAAACAAGGTCTGCCGGCTTGACGGCATCAGACCCATGACAAATCTCATATCATTGACAAAGCCCATGTCCAACATGCGATCCGCTTCATCCAAAACAATGGTGGCGAATCTGGCCGGATTAATCAGGCGGCGCTCAATCAAGTCCTTCAATCGGCCGGGTGTGCCGATGACAAAATTATGCTGGCGGCGCAAATCGGAAATCTGGCGGCCGATAGCCGTCCCGCCGACACAGCAAACGGAAAAAATTCTTAACCGGCCGCGAAAATCAATCAACTCCTGATTGATTTGTCCGGCCAACTCGCGAGTTGGCACGATGATTAAAATATTTTCTTTGGGATTCAAAATGACTTTATGAAGCAAGGGCAAAAGGAAAGCGGCGGTCTTGCCGGTGCCGGTATTGGCGATACCGACCACATCCAAACCTTCTAAAACCGCGGGGATAGCTTCGTCCTGGATAGGCGTCGGCGTAACATAACCCTTGGCTTTGATATTACTTTTCAAATTTTCATCAATGGCAAAATCGGCAAAAGCGTTTTTAGGTTGATACGGCTTAGCTTTGATAATGGGCTCGGCTTTGGAAACAAACAGAGCGGGATTGATATTTTGATCACGGAAACGATTGTTGCTGCGACGGGAGACCGGTCGGCCACTAATAGATCCATGACTGGGACCGCCGGGCGCTCGGCGCCTGCGGCCCGAAGATTTGCCAAAGCGAGAGCTTCGGCCGAAACTTCTGGTAGACATAATTTAGGTTTAATTTTTTAGCTTTAAAGCAGATAAGGCCGACTCGCCGCTGGGCGGCTGGGCCTGCTCGCCTACAGGCAAGCGTTCATAAATTTCCATCAAAGCTAAAAATTAAGCCCTAGAGTTAAGAAATGTCTAAATTGAATTTCTTAAAATGGAATTAAATGAGGTGAGACATTAATCGTCTCTATATACTTTAAGACATAAGTATATCACAAAAAAAATATCTTGTCAACTGAAAAATTATAAAAACAGTAAATTTAGACAAAATAACTCTAAATATCAGTATTGCAAGCCACCCAATAATTCGGCAATTTTTGTTTAAATTTGAATAATCAGACAGTAACAGCCGGGAGTAATATTAAAAACATTTGACAAATTACGGTTATTTTGATAATATCTTCTATTCTTTGACTCATCAAAAGATTCAAAGGTCAACCATTTATCGGTCGCTTGGAATAGCAAAAAAACGGCTTTCTTCCTTAGCAATAAAAACTAATCAAATCAGTAATCGGAATTGGATTTAATTTTTATTGCCGAGGCAAAAAGTCTCAACTTTCCAAAAATATCGCAAATTCAGAAAGGAAAGTCCATGAACCTTAACCAACAACCAAGAAAGGGAACAAGAAGCATGTACGGATTGGATCGCGAGAGTTGCGAAGCAGTAGTCAAAAGAGCCGCCACATGGGGTTTTTCCTACTGCAAAAGAAATGGCCTTCATTACCTGATTACTCCGAGTTCCGGCGGCCGTGACAGCGCCATCACCCTGGGCATCAACCAGCGGGTCTGCCAATTGGCGGCTCAAAAAAAATACTCCCTGACTTCGGTCGGGGTAGCCATGCCCTGTCATACTCCAAAAAAAATCACCCGGCTGGGCCAATTGGCCATTAAAACGTTTGGGGCCGAAGAATTGGAACCGGTTGATTTAAGCATTGACTTTGATGAACTGATGGAGTATTTCTTGAACGATGAGCGGTATGGATTGAGCCACGGGATCAAGGAGATTCTGCGCAAGAAAAATGACCGGGCCGGCCTGGCTAATTGGAAAAACAACTCCCAAGTCGCCCAAGGCAACATTAAAGCCCGCCTGCGCATGATTACCGCTTACCACATTGCCAGAATGTTCGGCAGCGGCGTAGTGGTCGGCACCGACAACCTGTCGGAATTCTGGATGGGCTTCTGGACGCTTCACGGCGACGTCGGCGATATCGGATACATCCAGAATATACTAAAAGGATTGGAACTGGAAGCAATCGCCGAATATCTCGGCGTACCCAAAAAGATTTTGGACGAAGAGCCGTCGGACGGATTAGGCGTCAAAAAAGGCGGGGATGCCGCCCAACTCGGAGCGGACTATCCACTGATAGACGCTACTATGGTTGATTTGCTTCAACAAAAGTTTAACCCGGACGGGCACAAAAAACAGTTGTGCAATCTGCCTTCGCCTCGAATCCAGCCGGCCGACCCCAAACTGGCTCTTTCCTTGGCGACCAGGGCGATAGGAAATTCTTTCAAACGGCGCGGACCGGCCTATCCTTCGCGCAAACAGTTGGGCCTGCTTCCCATTGAAGCCATCAAGCTCTAACTAATAAAAAAGTACCTTAATCAAACTAACCCGCATTTTTTGCGGGTTTTATAATTATAAAAAATTAGTGATGATATTGTTTAATTTCACTAATTATTATTTTTTATCTAATTTCAAAAAAAAATCCGATAAAAATTATGCTTTGGATGGGCAATTTTATCGCTCAGTGATATTGCCATTAGAATCGATATGAAGTTTTGTGAGAGCTTTTTCGATCTGAGCAATCTCATACTTAATCCCTTCTTCATAGCTCTTATGTTTTCCGGAACGAACTTCCTCCAATAAATCTTCATAACAGCTTTGAATGAAAATAAGAGATCCTTTTACGGCCTTTTGACTAAATCCACTTGGGGGCATATGATTTTTATTATTTATTAACATTGTCCAATTAGATTATCCCATGATAAATAAATTCGGCCAACAAAAAAGACGCTGTAGCGTCAAAAAATTATAAATAATAAGGCAAATTAATAACTTTTTTGTTGTAAATATTTTTACAACATTTTTATTTAAATGGCTTAGAAAGCTCCCAAAGAGTGTTAAACATTATGCGATATGATTGCGCCAACATATGGCTTTCAATCCAGATAGCCATCTCATCATGAAATGAAACAATCAAAACGGTATTATTAAATACATCGATATTAACTTTTAAGGGAAATTTTTCAATCCATCTGGTCTCTCGTTTATACTGTTTATCATTTTCAATCGTCCTGCGAGCCGCCTCGGAATTATGGACAAGCATGCGGCTTCTTGAATCGTACTTCACAAATTTTCTATTCCATTTATCCCAGTATGACTCCGGCAAGAATTCAAAAATATCGTCAATTGAACCAGCCAGAGATAAAACTTCGGTATTTTTTGATGTTTCCAATTCTTCCTCATAGGCCTCTTTAATCTTTGGTATGCCTTCAAAATATTTAACAATAACTTTGTTTTTCTTTTGGGTAGACAAAACCTCAAGATTGGGCAAGATTGCAGATAATTCTGTTAAAACTTTTTCTGTTTCATTAATCTTTTTCTTTCCGATTTTTATTAATTTACCTGGATTGGCTGGAATATACTTTCTGCCTTGTTTGCGAGTTAAATCATAAATTCCAAACTCAACCAATTCCTCCGCTTCCGAATAAATCTGCTGACGATTGATCTTGGTTAACTTAGACAGTTCTAAAACAGACAACACTCCATGTTTTAAAGAGGTCAAATATAAAGTCGCTTGAATCTTACTCAAACCAAGCCGCGATAATATCTCTAATTGTTCTTTATTAAAAGTGATTGCCATATACACAATAATAACACTTTAATTGATATGGTTCAATTCCCCTTCTCCTTAACAAAAAATACTCAATTTATGAGTATTTTTGTTGTCACATCAATTTTTTCTAGTAATCTAACTAATTATTAATAGTACCGCTTTGAGTCACGACCGTGATTTGCTCATAAAAACCCTAAGCAATCCAGAAGAGATGGACTTGATTAGAAAAAAGCTTGAAAGGATTAGGAATCTACAAATAACTCTTATTAATTCTCTGCAAAACCTCTGTATATAATATAGTTGTAATTATTCTCTCAACCTTAGCCATTCAAACTTCATCAGGTCGACCCATAACGGCATTTTAATCGCCTGCCATTAAAACACACTATTAGGACTACTGCATTTTTCTGATTTTATTCCTCAATATCCCGATATTTTCAATCTCGACGATAACCTCATCGCCATCCCGAAGTGCACATTCATCCGGCACAATTACTGATGAACCAAGAGTGACTACCGTACCATTAGGGATATGCCTGTATTTGCACAATTCATTAATTAATTTCTGCGGTTCTTTTCTGATCAGATCGGTTCTTGAGCCCCTTTCTAAAATTATTTTTTCATCCCGCAGTATTTTGAGGGTTACTTTTAATTCTGGCATATCACCTAAATATTCTTTGGGAATAAAAACGGGGCCCATACTGCAGCATCCGATGTATTCTTTGGCTTCGGGAGTGAAGAGCGAACTTGCCATTTCAATATCATAAGCGGTGATATCATTAAAGATCGTATAACCAAGAATCTTCCCCTGGCTGGATATCACGGCTGCCAATTCCGGCTCTGGCGTAGTTAATTCGGAATCCCCTCTGATATTCAATATTCCTGTCGGTCCGACGCAGTTATGATAATCTCCTTTATAGAACGAAACTAATCGGCCGCTTTTGACGGCATTTTCATGGGCAGCATCCTGAGATCTCTGAACCCGATTGAGTTCGCTTACCTTGTAGGTGATTCCAAGACCATACATCTTATCTGAATATATAGGCGGCAACAATCTGGGATATACCTTTTCATAATCCACGCCGTTCTGCTCATTGAAATTAAGCCCTTTTAAAATCTGCGTGATTTCCTGATTGTTTTCCACGGCATAATCTAAGAATTTCTTCAGCGACGGCCAGCGAGCGCTGACATCATAGACCAGGCCATGCCTTAATAATCCCAGGCCGAAGCCGGAATCTTTTTTGAATTGAAGCATGCAATCCATATTGTTTTGTTAATTATTAATAATATATAAGTATAGCGCATTTGTTTAAATTTGTCAAGTATTGTTCGTCAATTGTTGACAATAACCTGACAACACTCTATAATTAGATTATAAACAAATAATATTATTCATATATGGCAGTGCAAGAAGTTCTTCGCAAAATCGGCCTAAATGATAAAGAAATAAAAATCTATTTATCATTATTAAAGAACGGCAAAGCAACTCCGGCGACTCTGTCGAAGCTGACAAAAATAAACAGAGCCACGGTTTACAATGTAGCGCAAAGCCTCCAATCAAAAGGCATCGTAGCCGAGGATTTAACTGACAAAGTATTATATTTTTCTTCGCTTCCCCCGCAAAATCTGGAACAAATCGTGGAAAGACCCAGACGGGAGCTGAAAGCAAAGGAGCTACTGATAAAAAAGGCCATTGATGATTTGTCGTTAATCACCGCTGACAAAAATTATCCGGTGCCGAAAATCCGCTTTGTCGAAGAAGGCGATTTAGAAAATTTTCTCTACGACAACACTGAAAAATGGCTGGCAGACGTCTTGAAGTCGGACGGTATTTGGTGGGGATTCCAAGACGATAGCCTAGTGAAACAATACAAGGCATGGGTGGATTGGTATTGGAAAACTCCTTTAGGAAAAAAATGCCAGATGAGAATGTTCAGCAATAGTTCGGAGGTTGAGCAGGAAATGAAGAAAAAATATCCGAGTTCGTTAAGGGATATCCACTATGATAACGGATTAAATTTCACTTCATCAGTATGGGTAGGGGGTGATTACTTAATCATGATAGTTACCAGGCAGCACCCGTTCTACTTATTTGAGGTGCATGACGCGACTCTCGCCCATAACATGCGTGAGGTTTTCAAGAAACTTATAGGAAATCAATAATAAAAAATACTCCCATTATAAGGGAGGTATTTTTTAGTTCGAACTCTATTTGGGTCACTCTTGGGAAGCTATCAGAACTATGGCATTAGAAGTTGGCGCGTATTTTGCTGATCCTGCTAATCGAGTGTGATATATTGTTGATCTGAGGCCTTGTTGCAGAGATAAAGAAAATACTGTCCATATTGTCCATGGTGTCCAAATGGAACAAAAAACCCTACATCTTTTCAAAAAAAATGTAGGGAATATGCTTTTAACCCCATGTCCCACCCTGAAGAGTTTCAAAAAACAAACAAAGACTATTAGGTTCTACTTCTGTGGCTTTTATAACATTTCCAGATTTTGCGTATTCGAACTCAAACAGGGCGTGCTGTGTAGGAGATTTATGCCGGATGATGATGTCTACGTAGTGGACAAACCAGCTCCTCTGTGTATTGGGACAATAGTACATACGACACCACGCTTCGAAACGAACGTAGCTTGAACATTTTTCGTCGTCAAAAATTTCTCCTTTGAGATCAGCAACGATGAACCTCTCCTGTGTTTCAGAGCTGAAATGACCAGCTATCACTAGATCGGTAGGACGAATATTGCCCGTTCTTTCATTTCGTCCTGATTCCTTGTAGTAGTAGTTGCTATCGCTAGTCATTGCTAGGTATTTTTTGATTTTACCTCTGAGGCATGCTTCGGATTTTTCCCTACTGAGGGAGACGATAAATTGCCTTTCATCTCCACGCTCGGCAATTTGTCCGCCACGAGTAGTAACCAATTCCTTTACGGCCAAATCAATCGCTCGTCTTGCTTCAGCGCGGTCGTTCTCGTTCATTTTTTCAACGTTCATAACTGGCTCCTGTTGGGTTGTTAATGGTAAATATCGAAATCAACCAAAAAACAGCTACCGATATTTTATGAGTCCTTGTAGTATGATTCGACATCATCAGTTAGAACCAAATTTGCGACCGGTAAAATCCAATCATCACGCCATGGCCGTGTCAGCCGCGCTGTTTTTCCATGGGGGAGTGTAGGATATTTCCCCCTATTTAGAAAAATATCTTTGACAAGCCAGGTACCATAACCCTTAATGTCCGGGGTTTTTCTTCGAGGAGGAATGATATTTACTAGGTCTCCCTCCTCAATAACTTCAGTTTTCTTCTCTCTATCTGCTATCTTCTTTTTCATCTTCAATCTCCTTTGGTTTGGACTGTTATTTTAATGTCAAAGGGCAATGCTCGGATAAGTTGCTCGCACCCGAGTTTCAAAAAATTATAACATCGTCTAATTATATAGTCAATAATTCAAGACAATTTATTATAAATTTACCACATAACAACTAAATATTGACTAAATTTAGTAAATACTATATACTATATTTAGTATTATAATTTACGACAATATATGAATACAGTGAAAATTTTTGAAAAAATAGGCCTAAACAAGAAAGAGACTGCCATTTACTTAGCAACCCTGGAACTTGGGGTTTCTACGGCCAGCCAAATAACTAAAAAAACCGGACTTCATCGGACTTACTTCTATGATCTGGTCAAAGAATTAATACAAAATGGATTTATTAAACAATCCAAAAGCGGTAGCAAAACATACTTTGTCGCCGAATCGCCAGACAAAATATTAATGATGGAGGAGCAAAAGATTGCAGAACTCAAAAAGGCTATTCCAGAATTGAATGCCATAAATAACCAAAAAGAAGAAAAACCGAAAGTTTATTATTATGAGGGCATAAAGGGAATAGATGAGATAAATAATGAGACTCTCAGGATTAAAGATTCAGAATTAGTAGCTTTTACCACGCCTCGTTTTGTTACTACAAAAGAACAAACAGTCAGCGACGACTATATTAAAAGAAGAAAGGTTGCCGGGAAAAAAGTCAGGGTTATTGGAGAAATGAGTAATGAAATATTAGAATTAAAAAAAAGAGATAAAAATGAACTAAGAGAAACCAGAATACTGCCCAGAGACATCTTTCACTCTGAAATAGAAATTGGAGTCGGCGGTGATAAGGTCTATATTGTTAATTACAAAGATGAATTCGGGATGATAATCGAGGATAAAGAGATTGCCAGAGTTCAAAAGCAGATTTTTGAGATAGTTTGGAATAGCGGCAAGATTATTAAGACATAATTTATTATTCCTTTAATACTAAAAAACACCTCAATTTCTTGAAGTGTTTTTTAGTTCTAATAGATTCCCATTGGGTCAGGAGCGTGATTTGCTCATAGAAATACAGCGATCCCTCTTACGCGATGATCCTGCCGGAGAAAATCCATATTCAGGTTGCCTGGCGTTAACTCTCTGGGAGTATTCTATTTTAAATTTTGAGTAACAGCTTCAGTAGTACTACTGACTTTTTTTATGATGTTGCTAAGCGTTTGAATTATTTTTTGCTGGCGGTCCAATTGCGTCTGCAACATTAATTGATTCTGTTCGCTTAAACCGCTGATGTTATCCAATGAATCCAACGCCGCCTGCGAACTGTTAGCCACGCTATCCGCTCCGTTGGCGGTCAAAAACAGCCACCAAGGTTTTTTCAACGTTACCTTTCTCTCGGCCAAATCGGCGTTAATCTGCAAATCATATTTAATCGGAATCAAACCCAGGAGTTTGGCATCCTGCTGATATTTTAATCCGAACTGGTCACTGTTTTTGACGGTAATGCTCTTAATGCCGGGTTCGTTATCCATTACTTGATAAAGTTCCGATTTAATCTCTGTCGGAGCGACAACCTTATCGCCCCGTCCCAGGATACCGCTGATAGCGCTAACAACTGCGCCCGCTCTGGCAATCGTAAAATTCAGGGTGTTCTGACCGGTCAAAAATAAATCATGGTATTTGTAGACCTCCACGCCTATTTGATAATCGGCGCCAGGAATAATTTCAACGTATTTCTTCTGATTCTCATCATAATATTGTTTAAATTGGTCATAATCGTCTTCAGTCGGCTTATTTACATTAACCGTATCCGTCAGCCAATCCAAACCGATTTTCCCCAACTTTTGGCCGCCCTTGTAAAGATACAACTTATAACTAAGTTTGCCATTATCATAAGGATTGAAACCGCTGAAAGCCACTTGCAGGCGATTGTCTTGGCCGATAATAAATTTTTCTCCGGCTTTGGGGATTAACACTTGCGCTGTTGGCGTGCCGGTGTAAGGCGGTCCGGCTTTGAAACTGAAAGGGGCATCGCTTTCATCGCTGATAATTTGCTGCTTATTCTTAAAAAATGTCACTTTGATTTTATAACCGCTGCCGGGATTGACAATTATATTTTCTTTGGCGGCTTCATCGTAGTAAACACCGGAAACAAAACCGAAATATGAAGTGTTTTGCCAAGGATTTTCTGAAAAATCGGTATTATACAACGACCCCAGCAACTTGCCGTTACGCCACAATTCAATTCTGGAAGTATAGGTTCCGCCCAAAGTATTAGTATCCAAGCCGGTATAAACGTAAGAACCTTGGACGATATGCGCGTCCTCAATAAACTCCTCTCCGCCGTTGGGGCTGCTTAATTTCAAACTTAACGGCGGTAAAACGCTTTGACTGGCAATAAAAGAAAATTCGTTAGAGGTGGCGGACATAACGACATTGTTGCCATTTAAAATTCTGACTTTCAAACTAAAATTATCACCCGGCGCCGCTTGAACATCTTTTTTTTGCGTTAAATCCGTATACCAGCCGACCATATAACTCAAACTTTCATAACCCTTGGCAATGTTTAAACTATAGGGATACATGCCGGCTACCGGTCCTAAGGTTTCGCCGTCTTGCAACAGATCAACTTGAAATTTGAGCTGCCCCTCCAAGGCCTTATCCAGACCGAAATACTTAAAATAAATACTGGCGGTTTTACCGTTTATTTCATACTCTTCTCCGCCGGCGGGATTGATAATGACAATGCCGTTGATGACACCGGGTTTCGGCGCGATTAAATTATTAGTGACGGCAGCGGGCGCGCTGGCCGGCGCAACAGCGCCAGCGGCCGCTTCACCATTAACGACAGTTTTTACCCGGGTGTTAATGTCTGAATCGGAAATCATCGCACTATTGATTGAAGATGGAACTGCTACGGGGGCGGTGGGAACGGTGGAGCTGATAGCGAAACTGGCATTGGGCTGACTAATAACGTTGGGAATAGCAACGGTTTGAAACGGCGATAACGCCGCGCAACAAAGGGCTGGAAACAAAAACAAACCGCTGACCAAAATAATTTTTAATTTCATATATTTAAATTATTGCCTAATTTTTAATTGTTCCGACATTTGTTGCATTTTTAATATGATTAGATTATAGCATTTACTAAAAAAAATAAAAATCTCGTAAAACTAATCTAAATGGACATACCCCTGGCGTTTAGTGGGGGTATGTTTATTAACTAAATCCTAACTTCCACGTTTTGGTATCAAAAAACACCCCAATTACGGGGCGTTTTTACCTGGGTGGGTTAGTGGACATGTTCAGAACTCTGGACTGGGAAAAAATTAATGGGGAGATAGACAAATTTAAATATTTATTAATTTAAGATGGCACATATTTGACAAAAATTGTTTTACATGATATTATAATTAATAAAAATTATAAGATTCTATGATGGTTAAACGTTTTGACTCTAATGAAAAAACAGTAAGTAAGTATGTATTCGAGTTTGAGCCTGCAGGCGTAGCTGAATCAGTGCTTTATAAATATCCTGATTTTGAAACTAGAACTGTAATTTGCTGTTCAACTCAAAGCGGCTGTCCTGTCGGCTGTATTTTCTGCGGAACAGGCAGCAATTTCGTCAGATCGCTTACAGCGGAAGAAATTGTTGCGCAACCAGTTTATCTGATGCAGGATCGAAATATTAATGCTAATGAAGTGCAACGCTTGCAAATAATGTTCATGAGTATGGGAGAACCCCTCTTGAACTATGAAGCGCTTGCTGAGGCAATCCGTCAGCTTCACAAATCATATCCTAACGCAGAATTGCTAATAAGCACTTCGGCTCCGCGTATTGATTTTGAACCATTGCGTGTGTTATCAAGCGAAATAACTAAAATTGGTCTGCAATTTTCTGTACATGAAAGCACAGATGAAACTCGCGATAAATTAATACCATTTAAAAATAAATTGACTCTGCGGGAAATTGCAGCAGAAGGCATAAAATGGCACGAAAAAACCGGCAAAACGCCATTTTTTAATTATTGCGTTCACACTAATAACATGTCAGAACAAGATGCCGACCGATTATTAGAACTATTCGATCCATCAATATGGCGAGCAACCCTTTCGGTAATCTGTGAAAAAGACGAATCTGTTGCCAGCGCAACTGCGCGACAATTGGAGATATCCAATAATTTCAGATCTAAATTACAAAAGCGCGGTTTTGATACGCAAGTTTTTAATCCAGCCGGACAGGATGACATTGGCGGCGGCTGCGGGCAACTCTGGTATGTGCAAAAATGGATGAAAGATCATCCAGGATCGATTCATAAAATAATTAGTAAATAAAATTATAAATCATTATACAAAAACAATACTATCAAATTTGATAGTATTGTTTTCATCTGGGTGGATGACCGGATTTGAACCGGCAGCCGCTCGGACCACAACCGAGTGCTCTAACCAATTGAGCTACATCCACCATCTTGGATCTAATGCCCTCGACAGGATTCGAACCTGTATTAAAGGATCCGGAATCCTTCGTTCTATCCATTGAACTACGAGGACGAAAACGAAAACCGACATAAATCATTCCAATGCTCCCGCGAGGAATCGAACCTCGATAACCAGCTTAGAAGGCTGGTGTTCTATCCGTTGAACTACAGGAGCTTGCCAAAACGCGCCAACCCTAAACCGACGACTTATCTAAGATACTATCATAATTTAAGGCAAAAGTCAAGATTTAAAGCCGAACCTGACTCGCGCCGCTTCAATCGCCTTGAGGGCTTCCGATTGGTCGGCAAAATCAAACACTTTGGTCCATTTATCCGATTCGGTTTCTTTGTAATGTTTAAAAAACAGCGCTATTTTTTCCTGCGTCGCCAGATCAATCTCCGCCAAATCGTTCAGACCGGCATAAACTTTTTCCTCGCTTTCAACCGGTACGCACAAAATCTTGCCGTCAACGCCGTGCTCATCCTCCATCTTAAGCATCGCCACCGGCCGGCAAGCCACGACTTGGCCTTTCGTCAGCGTCTCCGCCGACAAAATCATCGCGTCTAACGCATCGCCGTCGTCAGCCAAGGTTTCGGGAATAAAACCGTAATTGAACGGGAATGGCATGGTCGTCGCCAATTCCCTATCCACCTCCAACATTCCTGTCCGCGGATTGAGTTCAAATTTTTTTGTTTCCCCCAAGGGTATCTCCACTAAAACGTTGATTTTTTCCGGCGCCTCGTCGCCGATTTTTATTTTAGTCAAGTTCATAATATAAAAATATTAGCATTTACCGCCGCTTTAAGCAAGAAAAAACCGCTCCTGGGAGCGGTGCAAAGGGCATACTATCGCAAAACGGGATTGTCGTGACTTTGCGCAAAATCCGCTACCGCCCCGATTGCTTTCAACCGATCTTGCGCTTGATTAATATCGGTAATGACTTTAGACGCCGCGGTCATGGCCTCGCGCAGATTATTATTCAAATCTTGCCTTAGGTCGGAAAAATTAGGGCTGGTTGGCGATTTGGCGAACTGATGCAGTTTAAGGCCGGAAAAACGACCGCCCCATTCTTTATACAACCGGTCAATAACCGCTCCGCAACATTCCATCACCACATTCATTCCCAAAAAATGAAAACGGTGGCAATCTTCGCCGTCTTTCCAATAAGTACCGCATAAACCGCAGGTCTCATCACCCTCGCTGGCAAACATTACGCTGACTTCCTGCCAAGGCAGTTTTGACGGGCCTTGCGGCGCATCAAACCAATAGCTTCTGCTCTCTTTTTCCGGCATGATTATTCTCCTTTCCGTTGTTTAAGGTGCTTATTAAATTCATTGCCGTTCTTCCCCGCCTTGGTTCCTTTAAAAATTTATTTCAACTTATCCTATTTTCAAGCTATCCAACAATTGGTCAATCTCGCTGGCGTGCCGGCCGCTGTCGTCATGGCGGAATTCCAGCCGCGGGATGCTGCGCAACACGATTTTTTTGTTCAACTCGCTTTGCAACCGGCGCGCCAACAGATTCAGCTTATGCACGGCGCGTTCCGCCTCGGCGTCAGGCATAACGCTGACATAAACAGTGGAATATTTCAAATCCTTGGAAGTGGTCACGCGGGTAATCGTCACAAAAGTATCGGGCAACTCCACCTCGCGGTTGATAATCTCGCCCAGTTGTTGCAGAATCAATTCATTGATTTTTACCATTCGATCCATAAAATCAGATTTTGGTTAAATAGTTATTAGTTAACAGTTGAATTTCTAACTACCAACTAACAACTACCAACTATCAACTAATCATAAAACTCAATCACGTCTTTATCCTGAATCAGCGGTTTGCCTTCAAAAGTCACGCCGCATTCCTGGCCTTCGTTGACATGCTCCACGGCTTTGCGGAAGCATTCCAGGCGGGTAACCTTGCCCACGGTAATGGCTTCGCCGGCGCGCACCACAATCGCCGTGTCTGTCGCTTTGATTTCGCCTTCCAGCACGCGGCCGCCGACAATCATATTGCCCGCTTCTTTGCGGAACACCCTGATCACTTCCAGCTTGCCCAGCAGTTTTTGTTTCTTTTCCTGCGATTGCAAAATTTTGATTTGATCTTCAATATATTCAATCAAATGATAAATGACTTCGTAGAGCTTGACGTCGACTTTCTTGTCGCGCGCCAAGTTGGCCACGGTCTGCGCCGGTTTGACCTTAAAACCGATAATCTCGGCATTGCCCGCTTCGGCCTTAAGCACGTCGGCCTCGGTGATGATGCCCAGCCCCTTGCCGATAATCTTAACCTTGACTTCGGGCGTTTCTTTTTTGGCCAATGATTCAATAATCGCCTCAAGGGAACCTAAAACGTCGGCTTTGATAATCAAATTGACGGTTTTGACTTTATCGTTGGCTTCTTCGTTTTGCGGTGCGCCCATAACGGAAAAGTCCTTTTGCTGGCTGATGCGGATTTTTCTTAAATCGCGATTGAAATTCTTGGCATCGCCGCAATCCTCCATGATGGAACCGACTTCAGGCGCGAATTTCAACCCGATAATCTTGACCGGCGTGCCCGGTGTCGCTTCCTTGACTTCGTCGCCTTTGTAATCCTTAAGCGATCTGACCTTGCCGCACAAATCATTGCCAATGCACAAGTTTTCGCCGACGCGCAAAGTGCCGGCCTGGACCAGGATAGTCGCGACCGCGCCTTCGCCTTTGCTCATGTGCGATTCAATGATCGTGCCAATAGCCGGACGATTCGGATCAGACATAATGGATTCGCTGTTTAAATCAGCGACCAACAACAAGGTTTCCAACAAGTCATCAATGCCCTTGCCTTCTTTGGCGGAAACCGGAACGCAAACTATGTTGCCGCCCCAATCCTCGGGCAAAAGCCCTAAAGTGGACAGGTCTTTTTTGACTCGTTCAATATCCGCTTCGGATTTGTCTATCTTGTTAATCGCCACCACAAACGGCAATTTGGCGTCTTGGATGATTTTAATCGCTTCCTTGGTCTGCGGTTGGATGCTGTCGTCGGCGGCAATAACCAGAATGGCAATATCGGCCACGCGCGCGCCGCGGCTGCGCATGGCGGTAAAGGCCTCGTGGCCCGGAGTATCAATGAAAGTGATTTTGCGTCCCTTGCGCGTAACTTGATAAGCGCCGATGTGCTGGGTAATGCCGCCGCTTTCAGTGGAGACAACGTCGGTTTTTCTGATGGCGTCCAGAATCTTGGTTTTGCCGTGGTCCACGTGGCCCATAACGACAATAACCGGCGGACGGGTAACTTTATTGACGTCGGCGCCGGTCAAAATTTCTTTGAGTTTGTCCTGCGCTTCAGTCGTAGCCGCGTCTTCGGCCGTGCCTTCCTCGGGCAAAACCTTAAAACCTAACTCTTCGCCGATAATGGAAGCGGTGTCAAAATCAATGCGCTCGTTCATGGATGCCAAAACGCCGTTGCGCATCAAAGAAGTCAAGACCTTGGTGATGGGCAGATTCATTAAAGCGGAAAATTCGCGCACCGTAATAACCGGCGGAACCTTGATTTCTCCGCCTAACAATTCCCCGCTGGCGGCGCTGACTCCTTGCTGGCGTATTTCCGACAGCCAGGCCTGCTCGCGCTCCCGACGCTCCTTGGCTTTCCAGGCCTCCACGATTTTTAAAGCCAACCGATCGTCAACTTTAATGGCGCGCCGGCCGATATCAAAACCCATGCCGGGCAATTTCTCAAAAAGTTCGTTGCTGGTTGTTCTTAGCCGTCTGGCTAATTCGGAGACATTCATTATATTTAAGTTAAAAGTTTATAACGTCTGTAAAGTCGAAAGTCAATAACCTGAATAATCATACAAAACTGCCTTAACCATAACAAAATAAGCCAAAAAAATCAAGCTGATGGAGCGTCCGGTCAAAACTTGACGAAATTGAAAAAAACATTCAAATGATTTATAGTAAACAAAGACCCAGCCGACAAGGCCGGCTGGGCATAGAATGTTCATTGGTTAAAGGCGGATTAGAGCGAGGAAGCGCATTAAGTATGGCTGAAAACCAAAGTGTTCCAACCATCATCAGGAATTTCTCCAGCCCAAAGAAAAGACAAGGATTTTCTTCTATCAAGACAATCACTGACGGCTTTATCGCTCGCTCCGGCCGCCACAGGAAATCCTATGTCATAACCCCAGCGTTTTTTAATGGCATTGCCATCAATCATCAACGCGCGCATATCTCCAGCATACTTGAGAGAAATCTCGTCGCCGTGACGCATAACTGCGGCTAATCCTTCAAACTCATCCTGTTCTTCATGATTGCTGGCAATCAGCGTCAATTGTTTTTCTTCCGGATCATAAATCGCTTTCATGACATTTCCTCCTCGATTCTTATCCTCTTCAACTTGCCTTAAATTTAATTGAAACGAACAATAAACCATTATACCTTAAATAATTAACTTTGTCAACAGTGTGTCCAAACCACAAACAGCCGTTATTCTGGACGGCAAAAAAATCGCTGATGAAATCCTTTTGGAAGTCAGAAAACAAATTATTGAGACCGGACTGCAGCCGGGCTTGGCCGCCATTTTAGTCGGCAATGACCCGGCTTCGGAAATGTATGTCCGACTGAAAGAAAAGGCCTGCCTTAACGTCGGCATCAACTTCCATAAATATTTGGGCGGCAACGAAATTCTGCAGGACTTTGACGAGGCGGAGCTAACCGAATTGATTGAATTCCTCAACCGCGACAAGCAGATTGACGGCATACTGTTGCAATTGCCCCTGCCCGAAGGATTTAATCAAGACAAAATGATCAAGGTGATTGCGCCGGAAAAAGACGCGGACGGTTTCAACGGCGGACCGGTAGTGCCACCGACTGTTGCCGCCATCATTGAACTGCTAAAAGCCACCCACCGTCATGCCGGACTTGATCCGGCATCCAGTATTAAATCAACCTGGATTCCTGGTCAAATTAGGAATGACAAATATTTTGCCGGTAAAAAAACCCTGGTCATCGGCAAAAGCGATATCTTTACCGGCGGAATAGAAAAATATTTAAAACAAGAGTTGGGAATAAAAAAGATAAGCGTCTTACATTCCCTGCCTGACAATTCAGCTGATTTTGACATTATCATTATCGCCTTGGGCCGGGCGCGCGCCTTAAAAAGCTCTCAAGTCAAAACCGGCGCCATCGTTATTGATGTCGGCATAAATAAATATGACGGCCAAACCGTCGGCGATGCCGATCCGTCCGTAGCTAAAGTCGCCGGCTGGCTGTCGCCCGTGCCCGGTGGCGTGGGACCGCTTACCGTCGCCTGCTTGCTAAGAAATGTTCTTGAACTGGCGAAAAAGAACAGAGAAAAATAATTTTTGTTTTATTATTTCCGCATCAGGCCGCGAGGCCGCGCGAAATCTTGTCAGGCCGATATTTATCAAATACGACAAATAAATAAATTAAAGAAAATAAATCGCCGTCCCAACTTGTTACAGTTGGGACGGCTTTATGTGCTGTGGGCTACTTCTTGTTCTTGCCGAAGCCGAGCCGGCGGGCCAAGCGCTTATGCCATGGCAACTTCTTTTCCGGCGGCGACGTCTCAAACGGGGAATCGTAAGCCCCATCCAGAATCTGCTCCACCGCCTCCGGACCAACCACCGCCAACGCCTGGTTGAGGAGAGGGGTGATGCTGTTGGGCGCCAGGTTCTCCGCCGCCAACGCGCGATTCGGATCGGGCTTGAACGATGTGGACTTGCGGCGCCGTCCCGCCGGTTTGGTGGAAACGGGTTTCTTGGAAACCGGCGTCGCCGAGATCGGCCGCTGTGCCAACAGTAAGCACCAGGCCGGCACCGGCAAACCGTTCCGCCGAAAATACCGCCGCGCCGTCCGCCGTTGTTGGGCATTTCCGCCATGATTTTCCGGAACGAGATCTTTCTTCAACATGGTTCTTCTCCTACCGATCGGCTTAGCCGTCGGCTTTTTGCTCCTTATTCAGAAGCTCCATTGTCCCCTTTTTCAGGGGGGATGCGAATCGGTGGGAATTACAGATTCCAACCGAATTGTGAATGATCTGAATTGCCATTACCTCTTATTGCTAATATACCATTATAGCATACCAACAAAATTTTGTCAAGGGGTTTATCCACAATAATAACTCTCACATATCATATATTATCTAAATTTAAACAAGATAAAATACCACTTACCTAAAATAGGCCAAAAAATAATAATAAAATTATTAAATCGCTTGACAGATTTTTTACTCAAAATTTTTCTCCCGACCGATCAACAGAAGAAAAAATCCAAATCCCTGATTTTTAATTTTTTACCTTCATTTATCCAATTTTATCCCCAATTAATTTACTCTAAAATTAGACAAAAAAACGTTGTTTTGAACATCGCGGCTATTGACAAAATAATCTCGATGTGATACAATGGTTAATCCTGAACACGAGGTCACCCAATACAATAGGGTGATTTTTTGTTGGGGCTAACCATTATTTATGAACAAAAACACAATCCACAAAAATTTTCTTGCCCTGGGAGGATTGGTCTTTTTATTCCAAATCTCCCTGGTGCCTGTTGCTCAAGCCGCCGGCCTGTTTGATCAGGGAGAAATCGCCTATGCTACCGCCGCCACTTCGGCTGAACCGATTGTTTATACCCATGACCGGGAAGAAACCGTTTTTATTAAGGTTGTCAAAACCGTTGAGGACACTATTGCCCTGAACAAGGTAATTGACGAACCCGAACCGACCGTGGAACAAATCAAGGAATACGTTTTAAACGAGGCCAAGAAAGCCGGTTTAAACGCCCGCGAAGTTGCGGCGATCATTAATTGTGAATCCCGTTGGGATTACAAGGTGGTCTCTAAGCCCAACTATAACGGCACCAAGGATATGGGCTTGTGGCAGATTAATTCCATCCACAAAAACATTTCCGACGCTGATAAACTGGACTTCAAAGCCGCGACCAAATGGGCTATTGCCAAACGCTTGGACGATGGCAACTGGTCGGCCTGGTCTTGCGCCAAACGCTTGGCGATCAGATAAAATTAGCTATAAACCTTTAACGTCATCCTCAGGATTTTCGCGTTAAGGCCTAATGGCCGAAGCGAAAATGTCTGGGGATCCAAAAAACACCTCGCTATTTGGCGGGGTGTTTTTGTTTTCATTCGGGTTGAAATCCGGCTGATAGTTTGTTATACTGCTTATACGATAATTTATCAAATTCACGCATCCCCGCTCTTCCGCCTGCCGGCGCGGGCAAGGACGCGGGAACAACATATCGGTCTGGTAGCCAAGTGGTAAGGCGACGGTCTGCAAAACCGTTATTCGGGGGTTCGATCCCCCCCCAGACCTTTTTAACTTATCAAGGGAGGGATTAAATCCCAAACCCTTTTTATTTTTCTTAAAGGGGGGATCGAACTGGTTGGCAGTGAGGCAAGCGCGAGATTTTTTAAATTTTTTAGATTTTTTGACTGCTCATTCGCTGGGCAGCTTTTTCTTGACAAAATAAAACGATTATGATAAAATGCTTTGTTAGGTTCTTTGACAATTAAATCGCTGATAATTATTGGCAATGACAAAAACAGGGCTTAGCCCAAGGAGAAAACAATGTTACTGCACCAGTTAAAAAGCGAAGCGGACGGCAAATCCGCTACGATGGGCATCAGATGGTGCCTGTCGCCGGAACAGATTGAACGCTTGAAGGCGGAGGAAAAGGAAGCGAAAATCCTCATTACCGTCCTTCACATCAAGCAACGTGGGATTAAAGATTATTACTACGAAGAAGAAAGCCGGAAGGTTTTACCCATAACCGAGGGAAGCACCTTCATCAGCTTCCGCAATCCCGGACGGCATATCATTTGCGCCGGCATCATTGATGTTGTTTCTTATTCGCCGGAAAGTTACTTAAAAATACAACGACGCTATGCCGGCTTTAATGATTATAATTATCCAATAATAAACACTACTACCGCTTTTATGGGCAAGGGAACGGCTGAAGGTATCGGCATGTATGATCATCGGCTTCTAACGCCGGAGGACTTCGCCTTGCTTGAAGTTGATGTGGACGAAAAGTCCTTTGCTCCGGAACCTCGAGATTACCGGCTGGTGAACTATTGGTTTGACACCAAGCCGATTGATCAATGCCACCACCGGAAACGCCGCTTCCTGGCATACTTTCTTACCATTACCTTATTGCCGATAATGCAGATTCTAAAAGTGTGGGCTTTCGCGATTGGCAACGTCTTTGTCGGCGTAACGCTGATAAACTGGCGCAGTATTTTTAAACCGTTAACCTATGGCGCTTTTTGTGACATATATTACTCCAAAATATTAAACTACATTGGTAAAAACGGAGAAATAAAAACAAAGAAATGGTGGAAGGTCCTATTGAACTGGCGCTTCATTATCGGTTACGCCTGTCTCCTTCCTTTTATTGCCACCCTTATTGCCACCAATTGGTTGCTGCTGTTTGCAACCCTTTGCTGTTTGGGATTTGTCAGCGGTTCAGCGGCGGTTATTGGCCGCCTGATCGACAAATACCAATCGAAACCAAGGTTTGACCGGATACAAAGAAAGATTGAAAAACGCATAAAAAAAGAAAAGTTGCTGGAACAAAAACAAAACGAGGAAGAAGAGCTGCGGAAACAAAAACAAGCAAGGGAATTGGAGAGAATGGCTTGTTCCCTGTTGCCTGAAGAAATCAGCTATGCCACCTTGCCCAAGAAACCCGTTCGTTTGCGTTTTCAACATCTGAAATCCAAGGTCTGCCGTCCCTTCGCCGGCAACTGATCAATATTATTTTCGCACCTTTACCCCCGCATCTTGCAATGCGGGGTTTTTTGTTTATTCGGGTTATGCTATATTAATGGCATATGCCGCTAACCGCGATAGAACAAGCCATCTTGGAAACCTTAATTTATTTTTCCGTCATTGATTATCCTTTGACGCTTTTGGAAATCAGGAAATTTCTGGCCGTACCGGCCGCTCTGCCGGATATTCTTTCGGCTTTAAACGGCGCCAATCTGCGGCCGCTTGTCAGCCGGGATCGCGGCTTGTATCATCCGGCCGCCTGCCAACAATTGCCGGCCCTGCGGCTTAAGCGTTACCGTTTAGCGATTGCTAAAATGAAGCGGGCCAAATTTTGGACGCGCCTGATCGCCCGCCTGCCTTACGTTAAGGCCGTGGCCGTCTACAGTTCGCTGGCATTAAAAAATTCCGAGGCCGGCGGCGATATTGATCTGTTTATCATTGCCCATAGCGGCCGCCTCTGGACCGCCCGGTTTTTCGTCAATTCGTTTTTGAAGATTTTCCGTTTGCGGCCGCAGGGAGAAAATGCCAAAGACAAGTTCTGCGCCAGCTATTTCATCAGCGAAGAAAACCTGTCGCTCTCCCGCGTCAATCAGCCGGAATATTTTTTGCCTTATTGCGAAGGCGCGACTTTCCTCTTTGTCGCCGGCGACAAGATCGCGAGGGAGCAATTCTTCGCCGCTAACAGCTGGCTTAAGGCCAAGCTGCCCAACTGGCAGCCGCCGGCCGCGCCGGCCGGAAAAAATAACCGCGGTTTGTTTATGGGCGCAGGAGAATTCTTGGCGGGGTTGGTTTCTGAAAAACGCTACAAAAAATGGCAATGGCAAATCCTGCCCCAAAAATATTTTGACGTGTGCGACGGCCGCAATGTCATTCTGGAACCGGCTCTTATCAAATTGCACTTGCGGGACAAGCGGCTCGGCCATTATCAAAAATTCCAAGAGAGATTAAATTCGCTTCTTAGCCATGCCTAAACTTTAATCATGCTTAAACCTTAGCTATGCTTAAAAAAATCCTTAACAACCTGTTGCTGTTATATCTTTTCCTGCTGCCCTGGCAAGCGGTTTATATTTTTGCCGAAAGATTTCTGGGCGGCGCCAAGTGGCAATACGGCACGGGGCAAATTTTTTTGACCGAGCCGCTTTTGTGGCTGATAGCGTTGATTTTCGCAATTGACCAAATCAACCGCAAGGGTTTTAAATCGCTCCTGCCTGATTTTAAATTCTCAACAACGGCTGATAAAAAAAGAATGGGGGTAATCGCGGTCGTTTGGCTGTTTATCCTGTGGTCGGGCCTGTCCGTTATTTGGTCGCCGGATCAATCGGCCGCTTATTACCTGTGGCTGCGCGTTTTGGAAGGCGCGGCTCTGATGCTTATAATTCTCAACTCCGATTTGCGTTTAAAAAGCATTCTCTGGGTTTTGGTCGCTTCAACGTGGCCGGTGGCTCTTCTGGCCGTCGGGCAATTTCTGACTCAAAGCAATTTTTCCAGCGTCATCTTAGGGCTCTCGCCGCATTCGGCCGCGGTGTTGGGCGATACGGTTATTGATACGAGTTCCGGCCGCTGGCTTAGGGCCTATGGGCCGTTTTCCCATCCCAACATTTTGGGCGGTTATCTGGCGTTAGCGCTGGGCGCTGTCTTGATTTTGTGGCAAAAAATCGCTTGGCCGGCTTACCCTTCAAAAAAATTAGAGGGCCAAAGAATTTTTCTGCTTAGCACGGCCTGCCTGATTTCCCTCGGACTCTTTTGTTCTTTTTCCCGCTCCGCTTGGCTGGCGGCTTTCGTTACTTTGATCCTCTGCCTCGGCTATTGGCTGAAAACCAAAAGCCCTTGGCCGCGATATATCGCCGTGGTGTTGGCTCCATTTTTAATTTTCGCCGCTTGTTTTGCTATTTTTAATCCGCTGATTATCGCCCGGGCCGATTTGTCCAACCGTTTGGAAAGCAATTCTTTGATGCAACGCGAAACGCAGATTTTCCAAGCGCTTGATTTGATCGCGAGCCGGCCGCTTGGCGGAGCGGGACTGAATAATTACACTTATCTCCTGCACCGGCAGGCGCCGGGTTCGCCGGCTTATCTGTTGCAGCCGGTTCATAATTTTTATCTGCTGGTTTTGGCCGAGCTGGGACTGGTCGGGCTGCTGATCATCCTTGGTCTGCTTTACGCGGCGATTAAAAATCGCAAATCATTCCTCGTTTTGTTGCCGCTGACCGCCTTGCTGATCATCGGGTTGTTTGACCATTATTTATTCACGCAATACGCGGGCCTGATGATTTTTTGGCTGGCCTTGACGCTAGTTATATTTGATGATAAAGTGGAAAACCAGTAGAACCTTGCAAATTTAAAATCTACAGAAAGGAGGGATCATGGTTGAATTCTCTTTGCCGTCGCCGGTGCTGGAAAATCTGTTCCGAAAAAAAATACTGGAAATTTCCGGGGAAATAGACGCGGAGATGAGCGAGTATATCCGAACCGCTTTTTCCCGATTGATCGCCGAAGGCGCGCCGGATATCGTGATTCTTTTCACCTCCACCGGCGGCAGCGTGGAACGCGGCCTGGAAATCTATGACATGCTTAAGGCGTATCCCGGGAAAAAAACGGGCGTGGTCATCGCTTTCGCCCAATCCATGGCCGCCATCATTCTGCAGGCCTGCGACCGCCGGCTGATTCTGCCGCATGCGATTATTTTTGTCCATAATCCCAATCCCGCCGACGATAATAAAAGGATAAGATACCGGATGTTTGGAAACGGCGAGCTTATGGGATCGGTCTACAGCCATCTGAAAGAAAGCAGACAGAAGTTCATTAGCATCATTGCCGGCCGGGCCGTGAAAAAAACCATTAAAGAAATAACGGACTTGCTGGACGCGGAAAGAGATTTATCAGCTAATGAAGCCATTGACTTCGGCTTGGTTGACGACCTGTTGGAAAACTTGAGGGAGCTGACCAATCAGTAGTCAGCAGTAGTTAGTCCGACAAAATTCTTACGACTGAACCTTTTATGCTCCGAGATCGCCATTCTGGCAATCTCGGAGTTTTTATTGGCTAGTGGGCGAGCGAACCAGCGCTTTGAAGCGCTGGATTCCGAGCGAGCGACGCCAATATAGCCAAATACTGCTCGGCTTGCCGAGCTATTTAGTACGCAACCACTATGTAGGGACTATATTTGACTTAATCGTTCCGCTCTGCTAAAATCGCCACATCAACAAGAACTTTAAAATCAATAAGGAGGCAGCAAATGCTTAAAAAACCGCAATTAGCCGGATTCTATATTGATTGGCATGATTTAAGCGAGCGCAATCTGATGTCCCGCATCCTCATCGGCATAGAGAACATCACCACCGTTTCAAAATACAAACTGCAATTTATTGAACAGTTGCCGTCAATAATCCGCGACTTTTGGCAGAACGACCACCACGGCCTCAACCATTCCTTTTTTGTTTTTTCTCGCGCCCTGGAACTGCTGGAGCGATCGCCTTCATTAAAACGGCATTGCCTGAACATGACCTTTGATGAAATGCCGGAGAAAAAAGAGGAAAAAATCAAAGCATTGTTGACTTGGGCGGCGCTATTGCACGATTTTGGCCGGGCTTTGGGATTCTCTTTTGAAGAACATCAGGATTTCGGCGCCAATCTGGCCAGATCGTGCTTTCTGGAAGATGACGATGCGGAAGTGGCGGATATGTCTTGGCGGTTGCGCAATCTGATTATTGACCATGACTATCTCCGGCCGGAAATTGACGGCAAGAAATTTCCGGAAATATTTTTCATTGATCCGCTGGCCGAGGCCTTCCGTTTAGCCGATAAAACTTCAATCACGCCGGCCGCGGAAATGCTGCGCTATTACCAAACCGGCAAGCGGGTGAAGAATGTTTTTTACGATCCGGAAATAACCGACGCGGTCCGGTTTGACTTTTCCCGCCGCAACGGCAAACGCGATATGATCTGTTACGCTTTCAATTTGTTTTTGCTTCAGCCGGAAAACTTCTTTTATCGGGAGACGGCCGACGCTTACGCCCAATGGTCTAAGGGAAAACTTGAGGCCTTCCGCGAATTGATCCGGCAGGCGCGCGAGGCGGAAAACTTGAGCGCCAAACAAATTTTAGAAATCCATGACATCATCAAGCGCGGCCACGAAAAACTGGGTGTCCCCTTCTGTTTTGATTGATTTTAGTTAGCGGCACCTTGACACTCCGACATTGTCGGAGTTTTTTTATTGGAAGTCCTTCGAACTTGCCTGCCGGCAGGCAGGTACTCCGTCCGCTTGGTGGCGGGGTCAACTTCATTGGAGGTTGCTTAATCGACAGAAAAATACTAATATTAAGTTATATCAAACAATTTTATACCTCTTTATCCTCAAATCGGCGCGCATATTTCCGCCGCCGTTAACATCGCTCACGCCCCGTTGCGCGCCCAAAAAGCCGGTTGCGAATGTTTTCAATTTTTCTCCCGGTCGCCCCAGGGCGGACCGGCCAAAGGACTGACCGCCAAAGTTGTCGCCGATTTTAAAACCAGCTGCAAAAAATACAAATTAGAAAGCTATATCCATAGCCCTTATTACATCAACCTGGCTTCAGCCAAAAACAATATCTATTACGGCTCCAGCGGCGTCCTGCGCGAAGAATTGGAACGCGGTTCACTTTTGGGCGTCAAATACCTGATGGCGCATTTGGGCAGCGCCAGGGATCTGGGAGAAAAAGCGGGGCTGGAAAAAACCGTTGCCGGGCTGGAAAAAATCTTGACCGGCTACAAAGGCCAAACCGGCTTTTTGATTGAAATGTCAGCCGGCGCCGGAGCTGTTATCGGCGACACTTTTGAGGAAATTGTCAAAATCATTGACGCGCCTAAATTGAAAAAATTCAACATCGGCATTTGCTTTGACACTTGCCACGCCTTTGCTTCAGGTTATGATTTGCGGACGGAAAAAGCGGTCAAAGAGACCTTTAAAAAATTTGACGGGACTATCGGGTTAAAGCGGCTCAAACTCATCCATGCCAACGACTCGCAAACAGAATTGGGCAGCCACAAGGATAGGCACGCGCATATCGGCCAGGGCCGGATCGGGCTGGAGGGTTTCAAAGCCATCGTCAAATTCGCCAAAAAGCAAAAAATAAATTTGATTCTGGAAACCCCCGACGGTGATGATCGCATCGAAGATATGAAGATACTGAAAAAAACAAGAAATGATTTTTAAAAAATACCGGAGAACACGGGGATATCAAAACATCATATCAATCAAAACTTTTTAATTATATCATCGCCTATGAAAGTCGCCGTCATTTCCGACACCCACGACAACGCCGTCAACACGGAAAAATTCCTATCCTGGGCCAAAAATAACCAAATAGAAAAAATCGTCCACTGCGGCGATATTGCCGCGCCGTCAATGATTAAAGAATTATTCGGCCCGGCCGGAATTGATTTCCACTGCGTTTTCGGCAATGTGGCCGACCGCGAATTGCTGCCGCAAATCTGCGAGAAATTCTCCAACACCAAATGCTACGGCGACAGCGGAGAAATTATTATTGATAATATCAATATGGCTTTTTGCCATCGGCCGGATGACGCCAAAACCCTGGCGGACGCGGGAAAATACCAGATGGTTTTCTACGGCCACAACCACAAACCCTGGATGGAGACGCTGAAAAACGGCTGCCAACTGGTCAACCCCGGCACTTTGGGCGGGTTATTCCAGAAAGCCACCTTTACGGTGTTGGACACGGCGACAAAAAAAATTGAATTGAAAATTTTAGAACTACTTTAAATCTTTTCGTCATCCCCGCATCCTCCCTTCGTCATCCCCGCGTAGGCGGGGATCCAATTCGTCATCCCCGCGTAGGCGGGGATCCAGAATTCATAGCGATTTACTGCTTCGTCATCCCCGCGTAGGAGTGAATCATTTTCGTCATCCCCGCGTAGGCGGGGATCCAGAACTTATAGCAACTTACTGCTTCGTCATCCCCGCGCAGGCGGGGATCCAGAACTTATAGCAACTTACTGCTTCGTCATCCCCGCGTAGGCAGGAATGGATCCAATTCGTCATCCCCGCGTAGGAGTGAATCATTTTCGTCATCCCCGCGCAGGCGGGGATCCAGAACTTATAGCAACTTACTGCTTCGTCATCCCCGCGTAGGCGGGGATCCAAGAAGTTAAAAACCATAAATAATGGATTCCCGCCCCTGCCTGCCGATAGGCAAGGTACGCGGGAATAACGATTATGGTGTTTAATAAATATGCAAATACTCGTTGAAGTAAAACCCAACAGCAAACATGAGGCGGTAGAAAAAATAACCGACTCGGTTTATAAAGTACGCGTCCGCGCTCCGGCTCAAGAAGGCAAGGCCAACGAGGCGGTGATTAGAACTTTGGCCGATTACTTTAAAGTGGCAAAAGGCCTAATTAAGCTAAAAACCGGCAAAACCTCCCGAACCAAGGTAATAACAATCGGTTAAGGCCCTCTCAAGGCCTCCATTTGCCCTTAGGAGCGGCTTGAGGTATAATATTAACAGAGCACCACAAAATTCAGTGGCAAATAAAAAATTAGCTAATTTTAGCTATTTTTTGTTTTAATAAAAAACTTTTCAAACTTGGCTATTGACTTTAGCCGAAATTTTTGATAAAATGGTGTATTGCGCATGTTGAATTTAATGCTGGAATTTCTGCAGGCACGACAAGCATAGGAATTATGCAGAGGATCTTCTCGGCTTTCAGCTCGGAATTTACCTTTGGATACTTTCTTTGTCTGCAGTAACTCCGGCAGTAAATACGGTTCTGCGGGCCAGCCAAGCTTCGCTTGGTGTAAGAACATCTTCAAAATTTGTCACCTTCCATTAAACAAAACTTTGAGAAAGTTTTTATTGCCGCGGCTCTTCTGGAGCGGCGGTTTGCCAGGCGGGCTGTTCCGGCTAGGCACGACAAGCATGGGAATTCCTTATCAGTTTCGTTTGGGTTTCGACTCGAACGATGCTAATAAGAATTTTCTTGCCTAGCCCAATCAGCCCGAGTGGCGCAATCTTCGGCCCGCAGAACCATGTCTATTGCCTTTATTGACGATCAAGCCCTATATAATAGGGGCTTGATTTTTTTTATAATTATGCTAAGCTTATCCATTAAGCACTTTAAAAAGCACTTCAAAATAATATCAAACACGGAGGATGGGGAAATGGAACTTAGGCAGAGACGCTTCTTAAAACAAGGGCATACCAGATTTGTTGTTCTGATTCCTTGCTTGGGCATCGCCATAAAAATTGCCAAAATTAATTTTTTTAAGGGGCTGCATCGCCTTTTCATTGAGCCCTGGGAGATTAAGGGACATGTCTGGTATTGGTTTAAGTGTCAGCTAATCTGGAACTCTCTATATGGCGATTGCTTTCGCCATCATTTGTTTAGGGGAATTAATGCCAACTGGCAAGAATTTTGGTTTTACTTAAGGACTCGGCACCGCCTGTTACAACCGACCTACTTTTCTTTTTTGGGGTTGTTCAATATCCAAAAAATAGCTTCGGCGCCGCTGATTACCAAAAACAGACCTTACTTTCAATTCTACTATTTATCGCCAAAGGCAAATGGAGAACATAACTTTGACAGCCCGGAAAACTTTTGCTTGGAATATAATCATCTGAAAATCCTTGACTACGGCGATATTGATGTGCGAGAAGCCGTTTTGGCGGACGGAGACAAACTCTCTGATTTCGATCCTGATTGGGATTATGAAGAATACAAAAAAAGACGACCGGAACAGTCATCTGCAAGCCGGCAAGCACAAGACGCGTAAGCTTACGCGTCTTTTTTCTTTCTCCAAAAGAGTGGCGCAATCTTCGGCCCGCAGAACCATGTTTATTGCCAATTAAAAAACATCCGATACTATCGGGTGTTTTTTTGTATTTTAGATTTTACTCCATAACAGATCAAACTTTTTTCTTTCCATCTCGGAAATATCGCGGCTTTCCAAAAGCATGCAAGACATTTCCTTACCCGAAGAAAAAAACGCTACTTTATTCTGATAAACAACAGTATTGGCTCTGATCTCATAGCCCGGGGGCAGGAACTTTGTCTGTCTTAATTCCCGGCTGTCTAGGCCTTTTAATTTGCGAGAGAAAACATCATTAACCACTATCTGCCGAAAGCTTATCTTCCTTTTAATCCTTTCGGCAATATATTTTTCCGCATATTTTTCAGATATTACTGTGTTTAAATCATCCGCCGATCCAAAGTAAAGAATCTCGTACGAATATCCGTCCAGAGTATCTTCAAGCACGGACAAATAACCCTCTTTGCCCTTAAAATACTTAACCGACGGCTCATGCAATTCTTTCTTTTGTAAAGCCAATAGTTCCGGCATAGCCGCTACTACATCCTCTTTAAGGGCGTCAGCTTTGGCTGTCAGTAATTTTGGATCCAAGGCGGCATAATGCGTGCCATACTTGGCCTTGTACTGCGCGAATAAGCCCTTGGCTAACAATTTCTCCGCAACAATATAAACCGTCGTTCTTTTAACTTGGGATAATTTGGCTATCTCTGTGGCGGTTGAGGGTCCATTAGCCAAAACCGCAATAAAAACCTCTGTTTCCTTGTCTTCCAAACCAAAGCCCTCCAGGGCCTTTTTTATTGATTTTTTCATACTTGTCGACAATTTTGACGTCTAATATATTATAGCAAACACCATAAATAATGGCAAATTATGCGAGTTTATAAAAATGTTTATATAATAAAGGTCATAAATATTGACATATTACTAACCAGGTGATATAATTGATTGTTACGTTAAATTCACTGCGGATTTAACTTAAGGCACATTACAACTTAACAAAAGGAGAAATAATGATGGATAAGAATGACTTGAGATACTACTATCATGGCGGGGCGATTGAACTGATAGAATTTGACCCCTTCACACGCAAGCCGATAAACCAGCCGGCAAAAATTAAACCCTGTGAAATCTGCGGTTGCTGCTGCCGCTTCCAACATTACACTACTGTTGATGGCGGTATCTGGGGCGCGAATGAGGAAGATATCAAAAAACACCTGGCGATTATTGCTCAAAAAGCGGCTACGGATAAAGTAGAAAAAATCTTTCCAGCATTAGAAACAAGTGTGGTGTTTTTCATGCTTGTTTTCTTTGCTCAAACGGTTGTATTAATTACACTTTTGCTTTATTTTCCTAGTTTGAATAATTGGCTGAATGCGGAAGCAATAGAATTAATCCAAGGGGTAGATCGGGTGTCTAAGCAATTTAATCCCATAATTGGGATTATTATCGGTATGACTTGTATGTTTGGCTCAGTCATTTTTATTCCACTACTAGCATTTCTATTGACTTATCATCTACAAAATAAAAAGAATGGCCGAATTTTAACCAAGAATAATCTAATCAAAGCACCATCTGAAAATTGGCAAGATTACCTATCAGAACTCCCAGTTATGGATTTTCCTCTACCTAAAGAGGAATGAAATCGTACCTTAACTAAAACATCCCGCTTTTACGGGGTGTTTTTTGTATTTTATTTGTTTGCATTCTAAAATGCGACCATTGAAAATATTGTGCTAATTTTTCATGTCCGCCGCAGGCGGACAAAAAGCGAGTGGAAAATTATCGCAAGCAGAGCGTCAGATAATTTTCACGAGCGGAATGAAAAATGTAGCCATGATTTTCAGCGGTCGCGACTCTTTGGAGGTACCTTTCTCTTAGAGAAAGGTACCAGAAATGAATCCTGATTTTTTATAAAAAATAATATAACACCGAATAAAAACAAAATAAAGCTCAATACTTGAGGCCAGCGAAGGCCGTAAATCATGGCTGTGGCGTCAAACCGCAAAAACTCCATGACGAATCTGATCAGGCCGTAACCCATAAAATACAAAGATAGATACTGGCCCGGCCGAAACAGCTTTTTCTTATAAGAAAAAAACAGCAACAAAAACAAAACAAAATTCAACAATGATTCATACAGAAATAACGGCTGAAAATACTGGCTGGACAGATACTGCTCCGGCCGCAAACTTTCCGGTATGGGAATGCCCCAGGGCAGGTCCGTGGGTCGGCCGAATAATTCATTATTAAAATAATTGCCGAAGCGTCCTAACGCCTGGCCCAAGGGCAAAACCACCACGCCCAAATCCAGCCACGGCCAAACCGGTTTCTTCTTCCATAAGCACCATAAAAGCAAAGCGACGATACCGCCAATGATGGCGCCATGAATGGCCATGCCTCCCTGCCAGACAGCGATTATTTCTTGCGGCCGGTGAGAAAAATAAGCCCAGTCAACTATCAGCACATCATACAAACGCGCCCAGACAACCGCCCAGACAACCGCCCAGAAAGTCAGTTCATAAATATCGTCGGTCTTGTCGCCTTGCCGGCGCAACAAAAAAATCGCTGCGGCCAGACACAATAATATGGCTGAAGCGATAATCAGGCCGTACCAATAAATATTAACGGGGCCGAAAGAAAAAGCGATTCTCTGGGGGATAAAATAGTGTATAAACATACCTTCATTATACTACCCGCACCCCTCTATTGACAAAAATATTAAAGTGTGATACAATGGTATATTGATGATTTTCAAGAATGTTCCTTCAAAATGGGCTAAAGCCGGAGAAGATAAAATGGCAAGAAAAAAGCAATTGCGTCTTACCAGACGGCCGGGTAAATTCGCCTTCTGGATTTATCGTAAGGACTGGGAAACCAGGCGAGGCCGGAGGATTCGCCGCAAGGGCGAACCCCTGGTAATTCAAGCGTACAGCGAGAAACAGGCGGTAAGTTTCTATGTGCGGACTTTTCTGCACCAGCACGGGAAAAAAGCCGTGGATACCGCCGAGAATTACTTCGCCCGTCTCGTGAATGGCGGAGCCGTTGGATCGCAAACCGAGTTGCCACATAAGGCACAATTAAAAGGAGAATGAGCTATGGGTAAAATGTGTCCCAATGATCATGGCTATATCGGCATTGATGAGTTTTACTGCAATGATTGTGGCGCTCGAGGGGTGAAACCGCTCAAATGTTTATGCGGCAATAAATTCTATCGTTACCATAACAACGGCTTCTGCCCTTGTTGCGGCCGAAGCATAACGGAGGGGATTAAATTGCGGCAAGAGCTGCAAAAATCCCGCCTGCAAAAACTCATTTGGTGTCTGGTTATTTACCCGATTATTGGCTGGCCCAGCCAGAGGACGACGAACGAATAAGTTCTTTCTTCATCCCCGCGAACACGTTTCGCGGGGATGTTTTATTTTATTCGTATTGTATTTGTATTGTATTTGCGTTGTACCGTATTTGCATTCAAAAATGCGGCCATTAAAAATATTGTGCCAATTTTCAGTGTTTGTCGCAGACGGACCGTGCGGACACGAAAAATTTTCGCAAGCCTGCCTGCCGGCAGGCAGGCGCAGCGTCAGAAAATTTAAGTGGACGCAACTGAAAATTTGGCCATGATTTTTAGCGGCCGCGACTCTTTGGTGATACTTTTCTCTAGAGAAAAGTATCGTGAAAAAAATTATAACCTGGATTCCCGCCTACGCGGGAATGACAAAGGGGGTGCGGGAATGACAAAGGGGGTGCGGGAATGACAAAGAGGGTGCGGGAATGACAAGAAATCTGGATTCCCGCCCCTGCCTGCCGGTAGGCAAGGTACGCGGGAATGACAAGGGGGGGCGGGAATGACAGCTAATATTGACATTTCCTCTTAAATGCTATATAATAAAACCACTAATTATTAAGGCGAATTTCCGGTGCCGGAGGGCCGGCAACCCCGGTTTCTGCCCTGGGCAGAACACATAAGTACTGGGAATTACGCGACATATGAGTTGGCTAAAAAATAACCGACTCATCAGATCAATACATTATGATCGACAAAAAAAAGAAACAGCTGATTATCAAAAAATTCGCTGTTCATGAGAATGACACCGGTTCCTCGGAAGTGCAAATCGCGCTCTTGACCGAGGAGATCAAAAGCTTGACCGAACACTTGAAGACCCACAAAAAGGACTTTTCCTCCCGCCGCGGCTTATTGCGCAAAGTGGCCGAGAGACGTCGCCTGCTCCGCTATCTGGAACGGGAGAATTCCGCCGGTTTTGATGAATTGGTCAAGAAGCTGAAACTGAAAATAGCCAAGCGCAAAGAACTCACTTCCAAACTTTTGGAAGATGAGGTCAAGGAGGAACTGGGCGAGGAAACCAAGATCGAAACCGTAACTGCCGAAGTATAATTATGGTGCGCGGGACGCCGGATTTTCGGCGCCCCGCGTTTTGCACCAAGCCAGATCATTTACAAACTGATTAATAAAATAATAAATGCGAACCGAGGCAAGGCGATTATTTATTTGAAAGAAAAGATTATCCTGTCATTTGAAACGAAACGATGACAAGTGTTTTTTCCTTCAAATAAATCCCTCTCGGTTCCTAAACAAGAAAGGACCGAAACTATGTTTCCCAACAAAAAATTCCAAACCGAATTCGGCGGCAGAACTTTAACCGTGGAACTCGGCAAACTGGCTCACCAATGCAATGGCGCAGCCCTGGTTTCCTATGGCGAAACCGTTATTCTGGCGACTGCCGTCATGGGCAAAGAGCCGCGCCTGGGCATTGACTTTTTCCCCTTGCAAGTGGAGATGGTGGAAAAAATGTACGCCGCCGGCAAAATCAAGGGCTCCAAATTCGTCAAACGCGACGGCCGTCCGACCGATAACGCCATTTTAGACGGCCGCATGATTGATCGCGGCATCCGCCCGCTATTCAACCAAGAAATGCGCCACGAGGTGCAAGTCGCCACCACCGTCTTGTCTTACGACGAGGAAAATTCCATTGACGTCCTGGCAATTACCGCCGGCGCTTTGGCTTTGCATATTTCCGACATCCCCTGGCGCGGCCCCTTGGTCGGCGTCTGCGTCGGCCGCGTTAACGGCGAATTGATTGTTAATCCGACCGAGGATCAACTTAAAGAATCTGATTTTAAACTGGTTTTTTCCGCCGGTTACGACAAAGTGCTGATGATTGACGCCGAGGGCAAAGAAATCGCCGAGGCCGACATGGCCAAGGCCGTTGACTTCGGCTTAAAAGCGATCAAACCGCTGTTGGATTTCATTGAAAGCATCAGAAAAGAAATCGGGCTGGAGAAAAAAGACGAGTCCAAACTGGTAGAAGCCGCCTGGGCCAATATGGAAGTGACTTTGGCCGAGAAAAAAGCGACCTTTGAAGAAGCCAAAAAATTCTTCGCGCCGCAACTGGACAAATATTTATTCAACCAACCCAAGGGCACCAAGCGCGAACGCAAAGCCGTGGCCGAAAAACTTCTGGATTTGTTTATTGAACAGCTGAAAGCCAAAGCCGCGCACGAAGAAATAATTGATTATGTCAAAGCCAACTTTGATTTGTATCTGGAAGACGAGGTAACCAAAGCCATCTTAGACAAGAATCTAAGAATTGACGGACGCGGCGCCGATGATATCCGCCCTCTGTCAGCCAGCGTCGGCATTCTGCCCCGAACTCACGGCACCGGCCTGTTCCAGCGCGGTGAAACCCAAATCTTGTCCGTTGTCACTTTGGGCGCGCCCGGCGATGCCCAGATTCTTGATGAAATGACCCAGGATGACACCAAAAAAACCTACATCCATCATTACAGTTCCGCCCCGTTCGCTTACGGCGAACCGGGCCGCTTCGGCTCGCCCGGACGCCGCGAAATCGGCCACGGCGCTTTGGCCGAAAAGGCCTTGATTCCGGTTTTGCCGGACAAGGAAAAATTTCCTTACACGATTTTAGTCGTTTCTGAAGTTATGGGCTCTAACGGCTCATCTTCCATGGCCTCAACTTGCGGTTCTACTCTGGCCCTGATGGATGCCGGCGTGCCCATCAAAAAACCGGTGGCCGGAATCGCCATCGGCCTCGCCTCGGACGGCAAACGGAACAAAGTCATTACCGACTTGCAGGATTTTGAAGACGGCCCCGGCGGCATGGACTTCAAAGTTACCGGCACCGGTGACGGCATTACCGCCGTCCAAATGGACACCAAAACTGAAGGCCTCTCTTTAGACCTGTGCGTGGAGGCCTTAACCCGCGCCAAAGAAGCGCGCCTGAAAATATTAGATGTTATCACTTCCGCCATACCTGAACCGCGTTCCGGCTTATCGCCTTACGCGCCCCGCATCGTCTGCCTGCGCATTGATCCGGAAAAAATCGGCGCGGTCATCGGCGCCGGCGGCAAAGTCATCAATAAGATTATTGAGGAATGCGGCGTCCAGATTGACATTGACGATGACGGCATCGTCGCCATCACCGGCGTCGGCCAAGAAAGCATGGATAAAGCCGTGGCTTGGATTGAAGGACTGGTCAAAGAAGTGGAGCCGGGTGAAATCTATACCGGCAAAGTCGTCCGCTTAATGGACTTCGGCGCTTTCGTGGAAATTCTGCCTGGCCAAGACGGCTTAGTGCATATTTCCGAATTTTCCAACAACCGCGTGGACAAAATAACCGACGTTGCCAACATCGGCGACGAGTTAACTGTTAAGGTTACCGAAATAGACGACAAGGGCCGCATTAATCTGTCGGTCAAGCAAGCCGATCCGAATTACAACCCGGCTGAAGACACGCGCCGGCCGCGCAGCGGCGGCGATCGTCCCGGTTCGCGCGGCGGGTTCTCCCGCGATCGCGACCGCGGCGGATTCGGCGGACGAGGACGGCGCGACAATGATCGCGGCGGATTCAGACGCTAATGCTTTAACTCCGTCTAAACATATCACGCAATGATTGCTTTGCTTATCATCAAGCTGAAACAAATCTCTTACCGATCCCGGCTTCTGGCCGGGATTTCGGTAGGTGTTGTTTTTTCTCTTATCTTAATCAATCTGCTAAACGGCTTAAACAGCAATGATAAACTGGCTAAATTCGCCGGAGCCAACACGACTTTTTACTTATCCGTAAATCTTAGTTCGGCAGAAAAATCTTTAGCCGGCTTGAAAGTGATTGACCGCCTTTTGGCCGATTACCAATTAACCGATTTCAACCGCCACTGGCTCAAATCCAACCTGGGACAGGTTTGCCTGGCCGACAATAATAATCAATCATGTTTTTTATTGTTTGACGCCGCAAAAAGCTCAAAAGTGCGGGATTATTTGGTTCAAAAAAACATTCCTTACCGGCGCTGGGGCGGAATTTTTGCCGTCGCCGATAATCAGGAAAAGTTAAAGTCGCTTAAAACCGTTTGGCTGTTTTCTCCGCTCAAACTTCAGGATAAACTCAATCGTCCGCGGGACATCACCGTTTATCTGCGGCCGCAAACGGGCAATAGCCCCAAAACGCTCAAAATAACTTCTTTGGCCATAACGAAACGCGGCGGTTTGGCTTGGCATGGCAAGTTTTCCGGCTCAACTATCAATTTGACCGGGGATCAACATTCTTTTCCGCTGTGGTCTTGGCCGCTAATCTCTGTCGGGCAACCGCCTCAGACCGATAACGACGCCGACTTCATCTTAATTTTGTCTGAACCGGCAAAATTCTTCAGACAATGGTATAAAACCATCCTGTCTTCTCTGCCCAAGGATTACCGGCTTCAAGAAAAAATCACGGCGCAACTGAAAAAATCTTACGGTTTTGATTTGGCTGACCAATTTTGGTTTCAATTAATCTCCGAACCGCTGACGATTATTGCTAAATCCCGTTCAGCTACTGGCACAGATCTGTTAAACGATTATGACTTGGCTTTATTTCTGTCCGCCAAATCGGACCTATCTGTCGAAAACGCCAAGAAAATTGAAACTATCATGAAAAAATTGGTCTCTCGCCGCCAACCCCAAGTTAAAACGATTTATTTAAGCGATGGCACGCCGGTTACGGAGCTTCTAAGCGGCGGCGAACCGCAAGAATCAAGTTCCACCGACGGAAAACGTGTCTTTGCCAACTCCGACCAGTCGTTTACCCTGTTTTATTCACTGCAAAACGGCCGATTGGAGCTGGGTAACAACCTTTTATGGCGCATTTCTCCGCCTCCTTTCAATAATGATTATTTAAAAATCAACTTACAAACATTTAGAACCTATGTCAGCCCGGTTTTATCTGATTTTAACTGGTTGGAAGCTTGGGGTAACAAAATAAAAATTTATTAAACAACCCCAAAAATAGCAGTTGTTGATAAAGTGTGTATAACTTTATCAACAACTGTTTTTTATTGTGGAAAAAATATTTTTGTTTTTTACAAATATAATTATTTTTAGCTAAATTAAAACATTTTATTTATACTTGTCAAAGTTTTGACCGAGTTGTCAAAAACTGATATAATATCAATAGGAGGCAAAGATAACGCTTCCAACGCACATTAGGGTCATGACAATGACCACAGATATAGAAACCTGGCAATAAAGATAGATTAGCGCAAATGGGCCAAATATCAATCTCTCTTGGCTCTCGCAGCTAAACGTCTCCATAGATTCATATCTTAAAACCAGCTTTCTGCTTTTTATCTGCTTGGCGCCTGATGAAGGGACATAAGTCTTACCTTCGCGCCCGCGAACTTTACAACGCAACAACCCGCTTCCACCTTATTTTCATGATAGTTCGCATTTTCCAGGCGTTCAACAATTCCACAAAGAGCAATTGTGCTCGCCGCTTCGCGGGTAAAAAGCATAGCCATTTGACTTACGGCTAAAACTCCGATCTTCGGATTATTTATTCTCGCCTACTCATCCAGCAGGCGAAAATGAGTACTGAGCACCGGATCTCAGTGGGCGCAAGCCACCTTTAAGTAATATTTACGGGTGCGAATCTTGCGCCCCTTTTTTTATTGTAATTTATTGATTAACTACCCGAAAAAACAACATTAGAAATAACCTATTGACATTATACCGGCAAAATGATATAATGAGATGTTATAAATTAAATGCTGAATCAACGGTATTTAACTTAAACTTTAAACCGCACCTTAACAACCATCCTCCTATGCCAAGGCTTCGGAGGACAAGAAGGAGAAAAACAAGATGGCAACTGCTGAAACAGAAAAACGAACCCTGCTGATGCGCGGAACAGACATCAATGGCAACGGCGTGCGTCACGGACGCGGGGTTGTCGTTACCGGCTATCACGGCTGGACAGCGGATAATCTGGAATAGCTGAAATATTTGAATGAGCGCCTGTCTAACTATCTGCTGGTTATTCCGCAGATTGCCACCGACCCCGGCTATCATTTAATAGTCGGTATGACAAGCAGGAGTGATCCTACCCAATTGAGCGCTGAACACTTTGCTAATGCGGCGGCGGTGATGGAGATGCAATGGCAATCCGGCCCCGGAGACAGTATTTATATCGATCACACAGTAGAGAATGTTGGCGGGAAATGTTTCAAAAAAATTGGCGCCGATCCCGCAATATTTTTTGTGGGAGCGCCATTCAAACGTGATGGGCAGGACAATCCCCTTAACCGTTTGAAGCATTGCGGCGATTACGATCGAGCCATCAAGGTTTGGGACATTGAATGGGAAGTGACGGTCAACATGCAAACCGGAATCGGTGAAATTTATCTGATCGGCGAGGCCATTGTACCAGAATTCACAGCGCCGGAGGTCTCTGGCTGGGGAATGCAGTTACGCGATTGGGCCAATGAAGAAGATGCTCGCGGTGATGCGGAGGGTTACGCCGAATCGCTTTACACCGTGTCCAACTGCACGCCCGATCGAGAAAAAATCCTGGGCTTTGACCCTTACGAAATCGATAAGTCCGGCTTAAGCGACGAAAGCGGCAATCCTATCTCACTCATTCCTCACCTGGAGAAGGTATTGGAATATGCCACTGCTTTGCAAGAATATTTTCCGGAAACCAAGATGGGCGAATGGCTGACCAAGCTGTTGGCTCACCTGAAAGCGCAACGCGATAATCCCGTTGCCGCTCCCGCGACAGTTTAAAACTGAACATTTAAGCTTACGAAATCCGTTTGATACACCTCACGTCAAACGGATTTTTATTTTCATCTGAATTATGCTTTTGTATTCGCATTATAAACTGCGACCATTAAAAATATTGTGCCAATTTTCAGTGTCTGTCGAAGACAGACCAAGCGCTCACGAAAAATTTTTGCAAGCGTAGCGTTAGAAAATTTGAGTGGGCGCAACTGAAAATTTGGCCATGATTTTTAGCGGTCGCGACTCTTTGGTGATACCTTTCTCATAGAGAAAGGTATCGTAAAAAAATCATAACCTGGATTCCCGCCTACGCGGGAATGACGAAGGGAGTGCGGGAATGACGAATGGAGTGCGGGAATGACGAAGGGAGTGCGGGAATGACAAAGTGGTATCGTGAAAATGGAATTATAACCTGGATTCCCGCCTACGCGGGAATGACGAAGGGAGTGCGGGAATGACGAAGGGAGTGCGGGAATGACGAAGGGAGTGCGGGAATGACGAAGGGGTATCGTGAAAATTAAACCCCTCCCAATCCCCCTTTTATAAAGAGAAAAAATAACCTGGATTCCCACCCCTGTCTGCCGGCAGGCAAGGTACGCGGGAATGACGAAAGGAGTGCGGGAATGACGAAAGGAGTGTAGAAATAATACTAAAATAAAAAAATAATATTATAAAAACACCCTCTAACTGGCAGGGTGTTTTTACTTATATCTATTTGCCTAAATGTTCCGCCTCTGACAACTTCAGCGACAACAGCCGGCTGACGCCGTCGCCTTGCATAGTCACGCCGTAAAGCACGTCGGATTCAGACATAATGGCGCGATTATGGGTGATAATGACGAATTGTGTCTTATGCGCCAGCTCCTTGACGATGCCGGAGAACTTGGCCGAGTTGCTTTCATCCAATGCCGCGTCAACCTCGTCAAATAAGATAAATGGCGACGGATTATTGTTGATAATGGCGCAAATCAAAGCCAGGGCTGTCATGGTTTTCTCGCCGCCCGAAAGCATATTAATCGCTTTAATCTTCTTGCCCGGCGGACAGGCCTCAATCTCGATGCCCATATTGGCCAAAAAAGATTTATCCTCGGGATAAACCGGCTTAACCGCTTCCGCCGCGGCTTCCTCAAGCGCTTCGGGCACGCCTTCTTCGGTCATGACGCCGTCGGCCGGCGCCTGATTAATCTGTTCCCTGATTTTTTCCGCCTCGGTTTTTTCTTCTTCCTTATGCACCAATGTCAGCTTAGCCGCCCCGCCCTCAAACAACTGTTTAAAGTAACGCGAAAAATCCTTGTTAATCCTTTCAAATTCTTCCTCAAATTGTATTTTGATTAATTTATCCAATTCTTCCACCACCTTCACCAAGTCGCCTATGGCTTTTTCCAAATCCAGCGACTGTTCGGACAAAAATTCAAAACGCGTCTTCACTTCCTCGTATTCCTTTTCCACTTCCGGATCAATGCCGCCGATAAGCTCCAACTGGCGTTTTAAACGGTCAATTTTATCCTTGTCTTCCGTTAAATCAACATCTGAATAATCTTCTTTGTTCTTGAATTGCCAATCCGAACCGAGATTTTCTCTGATAGCGGACAGCGTGTCTTCCCGCCGCGTCTCCACCTTAGCCAATTCCACTTTGACTAAGGATAACCGTTCATTAACGCCGTTTAAATCGGTTTGCAAGGCGTATGATTCCTGCTGGAAAGAAAAAATTTCTTGTTTCTTGCGTTCTTCCCGCAAATTGAAGCCGTCAATCTTTTCGCGCAATCCGGAAATCACCTCTTCAATTCCCTGCAATTCGCGTTCTTTGCTTTCGCGTCCGGCCAGCACTTCGGACTGGAACAGCTTGCGTTCCTGCGGCGTCAATTGCGTTTCCTCAATATCCGCTTTGACCTTAACCAACTCCTTTTCCTGCCCGTCAATCTCCAGAGCCAGCGATCTGACCTTGTCTGCGTCCACCTGCGCCTGGACTTTCAAATCGCCGATTTGTAAAAACAGATTCTCCCGCTCGCGGCGCTGGTCTTCAATCTTGGCTTTCAAGCTGGCGATCTCTTTGATTTTGGCTTCGGAAGAATATTTTTCATCCGGCGCGCGCCACTGCAAACTTTCCGCCTTCTTGAAACCGCCGCGCATCATGCCGGATTTTTCCAGCACATCGCCGTCCAGAGTTACCATGCGTTCACGATTGACGCCGATGGCCTTAGCGCTCTCTAAATCGCTCACTATGACCGTGCTGCCGAAAACTTGCTCAAAAACCCGCTGGTATTTGCGATCATACGACAACAAGTCGGAAGCCAAACCGACAACTCCGCTTTCCGCTAAAACGTCTTCCGTGTCCTTGGACAAATAAAACTCTTTCAAACGATTCAACGGGAAAAAAGTTACCGGCGGCAAACGGTTTTTTTTCAGCCAATCAATACACTCAATGGCTACGGCTTCGCTTTCCACCACGATGGCCGACAAACGATTGCCGGCGGCGGCCACTAAAGCGAATTCGTGCTTGCCGTTTTTCACTCGGCCCAACTCGCTGACCGTGCCGCAAATGCCGGCGATCCTGTCTTTCAAACCCAAAACCGCTCTGACCGCTTCCTGGTTATGATTAACGCGGCCGCCGGAGCGGAGGCGATAAAACTCATCCTGCATGATATCCAGATTGTTTTGCCACACCAGCAACTCGTCCGACAGCACTTTCACTTGCCGCTCTTTTTCCGCCAGCTTGCCCGAACTGCCTTCTTGCCGGAGTTTGGCGCTTCTAATCTCTGATTGCAAATTTTTCACCCGGCTTGCCAATTCGGCGCGGCGATTTTCCAGCCAAGACAAATTCTGCTTGCCGGCTTTGGCATATTCCACTTCCAATTTGCCGCGCAAGACCGCCAATTCGCGCATGGTCTCGTTTTGCCTGGTCAAAGCCGAGTTATATTCTTCCTGCAATTTGTCGTATTCCTCGGCGCGGCTGCTTTGCTTGGACAGTTCCTCCAGTTTATCGCGCAACTCATCAAGCTTGGCGTCCAGACGCAAACGTTGTTTGTCCAAAGTATTGTATTGCAAAGCCAATTCATCGTATTGTTTCATCAAATCCTGCCAGAGCCGGCCGTAATACTTGCTTTGCAACGCCTTCAGTTCGGCTTCCGTCTCCTGACGCTGGCGCAGCTTGTTCACCTGGCGGGTCAGGGACTTTAAATGCGGCTCCAGCTCCACAATCAGCACTTTGGCTTGCTCCAAATTTTCCCGCGATCGCTTAAGTTTTAATACCGATCGCTCGCGCTTGATCTGATATTGTTTGACACCGGTAGCTTCATCAAAAAAATCCTTGCGTTCCTCGTTGCTGTAATTAACAATCTTGTCCACCATGCCTTGGCCGATAATGGAATAAGTATTGTGGCCGAAGTTGGCTTTAGCCAGTAGCATGACAATATCAAATAATCGCACTTCGGTCTTGTTAAGCAGATATTCGGAAGTGCCGTCGCGATATAATTTTCTGGTAATCGCCACCTCGGCATAATCAATCGGCGCGGCGCCGTCCTCATTATTCAAATATAGAGCCACCTCGGCCAAAGACAACTGCGCCTTCTTGGCCGAGCCGGAAAAAATCACATCAGTGGCTTTTTTGCCGCGCAGGAGCTTGAGCGATTGCTCGCCTAACACCCAACGAACCGCGTCTACGACATTGGATTTGCCCGATCCGTTCGGGCCGACGATAGCGGTAATGCCGCAGGTGTTATCCCGCTTGTCGGGACTGGGGAATTCCAAAATCGTCTTATTGGCAAACGATTTAAAACCGTGCAGTTCAATGCGCTGTAAATACATAGGATGAATTACGAATATTTTGAGCACTAATTATATATATTTTATCAAAAAAACCGCAAATCGGCAAAATTAAAGCCCGATTCATGAAGAATCGGGCAAGGTGCGTTTAGCGCCAAACAAGAGATCAAGATTGTACTGCGCTAAGAAGGTTGTACCGCGCTAAGCGTGTATTCGCGCCGCGGCAGGCAAACCGTGGCAAAATATTTATGATCTCTGGCGTCACCGGGGTTAATGAAAGAATAAGCGTCGGTTTCTTGCAAAATTGTGCCGGATACCAAACCGGCGACAATATAATCAATCCTTTTATACTTGCCAAATAATCCGATAAAGGCCTGATGCCGCTGGATTTCGGAAAAATCAGCGTGTTCCGGGCCAATGCCATGTTGGACATAAAATCGATGGCCGCAAATTTCCACTATCGGATAATCAGGGGTGATGAGTTGCCAATTATCCGGTTTGAACGCCGGATCAGTATATTCCGGCAATAAGTAATAATAAACTTGCATGCCAGCCAGTTCCGGCCGGCCGATATCATCGGAACGAAAATTGCCGCAACAAATAACATGAGTAACTCCGCGCTTTAAAAATTCATGCCGCAAACGTTTCCAGAATGTGGAATCCAGTTCATCAACATTGCCCGTGTCAGAAACAATGCCCACCGTTACCGGAGCGGCTTTAGCTTCAGCCGTACTCAACCGACCCAAAACCACTTCTTTGGTGCGGGTGTCAATTACAGAAAATTCGTGCGTTTTATTCATCGCTTCGGCCACGGCGCCGGGATTAACCCAAGTGATCGGGCCGTGGCGAAAAACAAACTGATGATGCATATGGCCGGTCATAGCCAAAGAAACGCCGTCATAAACCTGATTAATCGCCGCAAAAAAGTCGCTGACCTTTTGCGGATTCTTGAAGACATCAAAACTTCTTTCATGGCCGCAATAAGCGACTAATCGTTCGCCGCCGGGCGAAATTATCGGCACTAATCGGGCAAAAATTCTTTGTTCCATGCAAAATTCTTCCAATTCTCTTAAATACGCGCCGGCTTCGGGATCATTGCATTTGCCCATAAAACGCGGCTGATCTTGGGGAAAAGCCGGGCGGACAAAACGCCAGTCCTGCGGAGAGACGGAGAAACGAAAGTCAAAGGCCTGCTGTTTTGTCAAAACGCAAATAGTCGGAAAATGGCCGAACAATTCAGCATTAACGTGTTTAGCAATGATATCGCCGATGTGTACGATTACCTCTACGCCTCGAGGACGAAATTCGTTTTCTACAATTTCCTTGATCAGCGCCTGATCTTCGTCATGGGTATCGCCAAAACAACCGATGATCATAGACACCTCCTCTTTAGTTGTATTAATGTAAGGTTCTTATTATTAACGTTATTACAGCATATCGCCGAACTTGTTTTTAGTCAAGAAAAATCAATAATGATTTTTTGTTTAAATTTAAACAAAATAGACATAAATTTTTCATATCAGTTGACATTTATCAATTAATTTGATACAATATTATGTTAATGAAGCTAAGAAAGCAAAAACAATTAATGTTGAAATCAAAACCTGCCGACACCGAAGCAAGAAAAAGAAGGAGAAACCAAATGGCTAATAATCAGCAAGAGGTAATAACTGTGGTGGGCGTGAATCTCGCTAAAGAAATATCTTGTTGTTCCGTCCCCGGACGCTGCGGGGTGATGGCTAAGGTAACACTTAGCTGTTCCCCGGAAAGAAATTTCATATCGGTTGATGTCGCCTGTCCGCAAGCCCAGCCGGTTGGCGGCCACGGCGCCATGCAATGCCGTCTTAATGGCAAGGGGTGCAAATTTTCTTTCGATTACCCCCATGTGCGAAATACCAGGGGCGATTGGCAGCCGCCGGAAGAAATCGTCCCCTTACTGGAAGCGCTGAAAAAAAATTTCGGCATTGCCTAACAATGCCTATCCGCGGCACCTTAACGACCTTGGTCGCCATCTAAACGGCCGAGGTTTTTTAATTGAATTAAAGCCGAAAAAATACTATAATTAACTCAACTTTCAACCATGATTTATGGCGGCTAAAAAACAAAAACTCCTGATTATTGACTCTAACGCTCTGGTGCATCGGGCTTTTCACGCCCTGCCCCCGACTTTAACCGACGGCCAAGGCCGGCCCACCAACGCGGTTTACGGCTTCACTTCTATTTTTCTTAAAGCGATAAAAGACATCAAGCCAGATTATATCGCGGCTACTTTTGACCGCAGAGAAAAAACCTTCCGCCATGAGCAATATGAGGCGTACAAAGCCACGCGCGTCAAAGCGCCGGATGAACTCTACGAGCAAATCCCTCTGGTCAAGCAAGTATTGGAATCGTTTAGCGTGCCGATTTTTGAATTAGCCGGCTACGAAGCCGATGATTTGATCGGCACCATCGCCAATATGAAAACCATTGACCGCCCCGATATTGAAACTATTATTCTGACCGGCGATCAGGATTGTTTGCAACTGGTGGATTACAACACTAAGGTCTTCTCGCCTCATAAAGGATTATCCGAAACGATTATCTACGGGGAGGCCGAGGTCAAAGAAAAATTCGGGGGTTTGAAACCCGAGCAATTAATTGATTACAAAGGCCTGCGCGGCGACACCTCCGACAATATCCCCGGCGTCAAAGGCATCGGCGAGAAAGGCGCGATTGATTTGTTGAACAATTTCAAAACCATTGAAGGGATTTATGAACATATTGATTCGGATTTGATCAAAGACCGCACGCGGGAACTGCTTAAGGAACAAAAGACGCAAGCGCTGATGTCGCGGGAACTGGCGACCATCAAGAAGAACGCGCCCATAAAATTCAAATTAGCTGATTGCCACTTCACCGGTTTTGATCAGAACAAGGTGGTGGATCTGTTTCAGGAACTGGGTTTTAAAAGAATGATGAGCCAGGTGGCGACGCTCGCCAAAAGCGGCATGATTGTGCCGACCGGCCAAGGCAGTTTGTTTGCCGCGACGATAACTGAACAGAAGACATCAAAAGCAGCCGCTCCCCCCTCTGTCATCCCCGCGCACCCTGCCTACCGGCAGGCAGGGGCGGGAATCCATGTTATTCCTGCTTCCTCCTCCGTCATTCCCGCGCAGGCGGGAATCCATGTTATTCCTGCTTCCTCCTCCGTCATTCCCGCGCAGGCGGGAATCCATGTTATTCCTGCTAATAATAGATTAGGCAAACAAGATTACAAATTAGTGACGGCCGGCGAGCTGAAAAAATTCCTAACCGAACTGAAAAAGCAAGAAGAATTCTGTTTTGACACGGAGACGACCGGTCTGGATCCTTTTACCGATCAACTAGTGGGCATTGCTTTCTGTTGGACCAAGGGCGAGGCCTGGTATTTGTCAGCGGACTTGGCCGACAAGATTAAACCGGAACTGTCGAAAATTTTCGACAGTAAAAAAATCAAAAAAATCGGGCATAATTTGAAGTTTGACGCCGAAGTGCTGAATAAATATTTCGGCCAAGCCATTAGCGGGTTATTCTTTGATACCATGATTGCTTCTTATGTCCTAAATCCCGGTCACCGCCAGCATAATCTGGATACTCTGGCGTTTGTTGAATTCGGCTATCAGATGCAACCAATTGAAGAACTGATTGGGAAAGGTAAGATACAAATAACCATGTCCGAAGTGGAACAAGAAAAAGTCAGCTGGTATGCGGGCGAAGACGCTGATCTGACTTTCCGCTTATACCAAAAATTCCTGCCCGAACTGGAGAAAGCCAATCTCTCGCCGTTATTTGAAAAATTGGAAATGCCTCTGGTGGGGGTGCTGGTGAACATGGAAACCAATGGCATTAAAATAAATAGCAAAGCGCTGAAGAACTTGAGCGCCGTTTTTGCCAAACGGATTAAAGAGATAGAAAAGAAGGCGTGGAAAATGGCGGGCGAGGAATTCAATCTGGCCAGTCCCAAACAACTGAAAGAAGTGTTGTTTGACAAGATGAAAATATCCACGGCCGGCATCGGCAAAACCAAAACCGGCTTGTCCACGGCCGCGGGCGAACTGGAAAAACTCCAAGGCCAGCATAAAATAATTGACTTGATCATAGAATTCCGCGAATTGTCCAAACTGAAAAGCACTTACTTAGACGCTTTGCCCGCTCTGGCCGACAAAGCCGGCCGCGTGCACACCAGTTACAACCAAACCGTCACCGCCACGGGCAGATTGTCTTCTTCTAAACCCAATCTGCAAAATATTCCCATTCGCACCGAG
>Ga0172379_10001080_pt1 | contig 58592 bp, 57 predicted proteins | sample GrowelOW334metaG_FD_119756 | JGI IMG/M metagenome (GOLD analysis project Ga0172379, IMG submission 119756) | Groundwater microbial communities from an aquifer near a municipal landfill in Southern Ontario, Canada - Groundwater well OW334 metaG | ecosystem: Environmental > Aquatic > Deep... | reverse complement strand
GCAACGCCGCGGTCGAGGCCATTAGTCAAACCAAGATCGGATGAAAACAGAACCGGTTCCGTCACCTGTTCCCCTTGATCAGGAGGAACGCGGTAATCGCGGTGAGCATAGTCAGCATCATGCTGGCTATGCATCTTGCCGCCACGCCTGCCCAGTTCTGGGCAAGGCATGTATCCGTTTCCACCAAAATGTACAGATACATAAGCGCCCCTGCGAAGATCAGGACGCCGTAGCGGCGATCCCTGAAGAACTCGCCGACGTTCTCCGGTGCCTTGATCAAGAACCAGGCACCGGCGATCGCGAAGGCGGTGGCCATCGAGATGCCGATGAACATGACCACAGTGCCCGACATCGAGTCGGAGAACGATCCGGCACGGGCGGCCACGAAGGAGACGAGAGCAATGAACATGTAGACCGCGGCCGGGATCCTGCGAACCAGGAACCGGCTGACCACTTCCAGCGCGAACCGCGAAACCGACATAGCGCGTACCATTCTGTCTCCTTGCCCGTTTTAGCCCACGGAGCCCGGGGGAATTGTGAAAAACTGTCCTACTCTAGGTATAATGATAGCATATATTCATCTTTGTGTCAAGCCATTTAGAATACACGCATTTTGGACACAAATAATGTGGCTTATTACATGGTTGTTGTGATATGAATTTCTAAATATAATTTATTAAACGTGTGCCCTTGGTAGGAATCGAACCTACATCAAAGCCTTAGAAGAGCTTCGTTCTATCCATTGAACTACAAGGGCGGTGTGCGCGGTGAGGGACTTGAACCCCCGACCTTCCCGGTGTAAACGGGTTGCTCTACCAACTGAGCTAACCGCGCAAGATATTGGCTAAACGACTTACCAAAACAGCTAACCGCGCAAGATATTGGCTAAACGACTTACCAAAACAGCTAACCGCGCAAGATATTGGCTAAACGACTTACCAAAACAGCTAACCGCGCAAATACTCGTTTAAAGTACCATTTTTACAACGACGGGTCAACGACTGGCGAAGAAGAATATAATATTTGATTTGATTTTTGTCCGCGCAGAAAGAAATATTCCAATGCTTTGTCAATTCTTTCTTTGGTAATTGTGCCATCCTGTTCTTTGTTATTATTAACAGGCGCTATCAACTCTTTATTTGTCTGCATAAAAAGATAATAGCTAAAAAAGAAAAAGGCGAAGGACATGACGAAGGTCCCATAAACAGCGAATTTCCAATACAAGTTTACATTGGAGATTAAACTTATTTTTTGAAAACTTTTTTCTTTTTTAGGAAAATTTATTTTCATTTATAATTTTATTATTTAAGAAAACTGATTAAATTTATTTTAAAAGATCCGTCCCAAGTCGCGCCCGCGCTTTTGGAAAGAGGGACATCCGGTTCCGTTCTTCTTTTTATATTAACTGAAGCAAATTCAAGCTGGTATGGAAAATTTTCCAAAAGAGTCAAAAATTTATAAATTTCCGCAAAACTTCCCGAAGAATCCACTACCACTACCAATATCCTGTCTTGAGCTGGAACATTAACCGAAATAACTTCGGCCTTGACTCCCGCTTCCAACGCCACCTTTTCAATTGAATCCAAAAAGGGCACAGCATCGGAACTTTGCGCATAGTGATTCGTAAGCTGGATTGTTTCCGGTTCAATGACTTTAATAAAATGATCCAAAGAACTTAATACGTTACGCCGATCTGTTTCGTTCTGCCAAACGATATTATTTTGTTCCGCAATAGAATTATTGTCATTTATTTTTCCATATAAAAATGAAAAGACCACGCAGGAAAAAATAAAAAATAGAGTGGAAAGAAATAATGCTACTTTTGGAAAATTATTGGACATCTTATTTATTGTGAAGGAATTAGGCTTAAAGAAAATTGGATATTCGACCCTTTGACAAAATTGGAAATCGGCAAATCAACTTGTTTGAATGATTTGTCACCCTCCAGAGCCAAACGGAAAGACAACAAAGCTTCCCGAGACGGCGCGGTGCCTTCAATATTTACTTTCTTGCCCTTAACTGGATCATTTTCATAGGAAATATGGGTAATTTTAATATCCGGCATTTTGTTTGAGGTAATGGCATTAATTATTCTCTGAGAAACAACAAATTGATTATGCTGAGTCTTTTCGATTAATTCTAATTTGAAATTAAGGGCTTTGACTTTTAGAAGCGTCTCTTCGCTCAGTGAAGGCAGGGGTTCGTTTTTTTGCGCCTCCAGTTTTTGATTTACGGCAAGATATTTAGTATTGGAAATAAAGTAAGCCGGCAATAATGAAATAGAACCAATAAAAATAGACAGACCAAGCATAAATAAAAATAAGACCAGTAGTCGATAGTAAAATATCTTGGCATTTTTTTCTTTCTCTTCTTTTGGAATTAAATTAATCACAAATTATTTCAAATTAAGTATTGTCAACATCCCCCAAGGCAAGCCCCAATGCAGCCGCAAAAGAAAGCGCTTGCTTGAAATTTATTTCCGGAATATAACTTTTGGTATCTAATATGTTAATCCAAACATTGGCCATTTCTACTTTGTTTTTCATACTAATAGAAAGATAATCGGAAAGCCCTATTAAATTAGAATCGCCACCGCAAAGAATTATTTTACTGATCGGCGGATTATTTCTGCCCTCTTCGTCTTTATGTGTGTGCCAATACAAAAAATGTTTGACTAATTCGTCGCGCAGGATAGAAACGCTATTTAAAAGCACTGGAAATATTTCTTTATTTTCGGTATTGCGTTCCAGTCCATATTTTCGTTTCATTTCCTCTGCTTCCTTAAAATTTATTTTGAAATTTTTTGCAATCATGCCATTCAGCATCACTCCTCCAACATCTAAAGTAGAAGTAAACATCACCACACCGCGAGAGATGATGAAAATACCGGTACGTTTTTCTCCAAAATCCACAATCATATAAGTTCCCATGTCGCCTCTTTTTACCACTGCTCGGCAAATCGCCTGCGGTTCAAGTTCAAAAGATTGAACTGATATTTTAGAATTTTTAAATATCGCAAGATAACTTTCTATTACATTTTTAGGGATGGTGGCAACTTGGAGTTCTAAACCTTGCGCATTTTCATTAAGCACTTCATAGTCAAAAATAGCGTCTTTGGCGGAAATAGGCACATGTTCTTCCAGCGCCAGTTCAATGCTCTCCCTGACGCTTACCAAACCTGATTTTTCCAAATGGATCTGAAAAAGATAAACTTGTTCTTCCAGTAAAGAAACACGCACAGACCTTAACCCCTCTTCTTTTCTAAGCGACACCAAAATTTCCTCCATCTGTTTGGGATCTTTAATCTTGCCGGCCTCAACAATACCCGGCGGGATTATGCGTTCTCCGTGTCGGCCGATTCGAATGCCCTTTTTTGTGTTAATAATCTCTATAAACTTTAGCGATTCATCTGAAATATCTAAACCAAAAGAAGGCGTTAGCAAAAATCTAGGTATGGGAAAAAATCTATTAAATGAATTGCCAAGCATGTTAACATTATACCCGTTAGTAATACTTTTATCAAAGATAAAACTCTATCATCGGACTACGCGGATTGATTTCTTTTATCCAAATATCTTTGCAAAATAAGCGCGGCGGCCTTGGCGTCCACCCGACCGCTTTTTATTTGTTTTACTTTACTATGCGCCTGCGATGGGCTTAATTCTTTAGCACTGCCATATCGGCGAGCTTCTACGGAAGTTAAAAATTCTTTTTGCTTATGAATCGGCAACTTAAATTTTTCTTGCAGTTCTAAAATGAAAACTTCAATTCTCGCCGATAGAGCGTTTAATTTGCCAGAAAAATCCACCGACTCCCCTATTACAATCTCCAAGACTTTTTCTTTTTTTAAAATTTCAGAAATTTTATTAAAAGTATCGCCATCATTCAAAACAATTTCTTTAGGAAAAGCCAATCGATTATTTTCGTCCGAAATAGCCAGACCAATCCTTTTTGTTCCATAATCAATGCCTAAAATTTTCATAAATACATACTAGCATAAAAGGTGGAATAATTTAAAAAATGTGGTATACTGGTTGAGTGAGTGAGCCATATAAAAGAAACCCCAATACTAATTGCACCATATGTAAAAAAGCAATCTATAGAAGACCAAGCCAAATAAAGGCGACCAAGGGAAAGATATATTGTAGCCTAACTTGTAATGGTATTTCCTGTAGAAAAGAAAAACCTTGCCTAATCTGTGGAAAAATTATTCTGGCTGGTTTAAATAAAAAAACCTGCAGTAGAAGTTGTGCAAATAAATCTAGGGAAGGTATAAGATATAAAATTGGTAGACCAAGAGATAAGGCGGAGTTATTTAGAAATTTAAAATTAAAACTCTTAAAGAAGAAAGGTAAAAAATGTGGGCGATGCACATATAATAAATATGAAATACTACAAGTTCATCATAAGGATAGAAATAGAAAAAATAATAAACTGGATAATCTTGAACTAATTTGCCCAAACTGCCATTATGAAGAACATTTTTACAAAAAGAGTTGGTTAAAAAATAAGATTGAAAAAGATGGGAAATAGGGTATATTAAGAATGTTGCATAAATGGAGGGTTCGCCTAATGGTATGGCAGTAGTCTTGAAAACTACCGGGATAAAACCCTTAGAGGTTCGAGTCCTCTACCCTCCGCCTTCGGTTCGCAGTAGCGAATCTTCGGCGTGATAAAATCCGCCAGAAGGTTTGCGAAGGCGACCTTCGCAACATATACTATATAAATGTATTATGTTTACAGTTTGAGATGCAAAGATGGTTTTTATGTTGGCTGCACTGATGATTTAAAAGAAAGAATTGAAAGACATACTAATGGTTATGTCCCAGCAACCAAAGAAAGAAGACCATTAAAACTTGATGTCTATCTTGCTTTTAAAGATAAATACAAAGCGTTTAACTTTGAAAAATATTTAAAATCTGGTTCTGGTCGAGCGTTCATGAAAAAGCATCTTATTTAGTATCGGTATGACCCAAGTAGTTAAAATTTATGGACAAAACAGAAGTTTGCAATAATGTAAAAAAGGTTATTAGACAAATTATCATAGATAATGGTACTAAAATTCTTAGCGCTGGAACAGGAGTAATTGTGAAAGAAGACGGCACTTTAATAACAGCTAAACATGTTATTGAATCTGAATCGGGTATTTATCATGGAAAAATTTTAGTTAAGGGTATCGATACTGAGCAAATAGAGTATCAACCTGTGATTCATGGGTTTGGTTTTGATATTAGTCAGCCAGAATTTATGGAACCAGTTAGTATTGATCTAACTGTATTAAAACCCACAAAAAAATTATCTGCTGTTGAATATATTAAATTATTCGATGGTATAGCCGAAGTGGGAACAGATATTATTATGGCTGGTTTTCCAGATGACATTGAGTTGCCATTTGATTTTATTGAAAAGTTAAAAATAGAAAATCCTGAAATCGCAAAAGTAAAAAATACTATAGATTCTAGACTTGATTATTATTTCAGACAATTAATGTTTAAAAGTGGCATGGTTGGTCATTGCCCAAAAATACATTTGAATAACTTTGACGTAAGTAAATTAAAAATACATGGACTTGGAAAAATCAATGTTTTAGGTGCTACATATTGGATTGACAATCAATTAACTTACGGAGGTAGTGGTGGTCCTATTGTAAATTTAAACGGTGAATTGTTGGGAATTATATGTAAAAAAGCACTCACAAAAAGTAAGATACCGAATATACCTAAATTACCATCTGGAACTGGCATGGGATTGTCACATCAACTCATAAGTTGGATTTTCTCAAATATATAAATTTGTTATTAAAAAACTTAAAGTAATCATCCAACCCGAGTGCCTCAATTTGAGTCGCCAAATCGTGCTAGAATACCCTTGCGGGACTTGTCTCTCTGGGTACTGAACTCTTATACACCGCCAAGAATTTAATATAATGTATCTATGAATCAAAATCCACTAGAAAAAAGCCCCGAACGAATTCCAACCAAGGTGGAAGTAATGGAAATTATTTCTCGTTTTGTGGAAAACCCAACTATCTCACGTGAATTGTCTGATGCACAAGGATTATATTTACTTGAAGCAGAGATTAAGGGACAAGAACAAGGCGAGATAATTGAGTATCAGTATATGAGGAAAGGGATGCATGGCAAAAATCAAGCAAGAGAAACCGGAATTTGTGTAACCTCTTATAAAGATGGAGTGCCAGAACATTCAGAGATGGTTCTTGTCTACAACCCAGAAAGTAATCAGTGGAAAGATGTGAGATAAGTTCCAACGGCATACCCCTCGGTCGTAGCCCTACGGGTGAGACAAACTGTCCGCCAAAATATTTTTAAAAAAGTAGCAAAAATATATTATCGGGTGTTATAATATAAGCTATGGAAAAACTAGAGTGGTCAGTTTTAGAATATGAAGAAAAAGAGCGAAGTGTTGATTGGTTTTGGGCGCTCGGCATCATTATTGTGACTAGTTCTTTGGCCTCTATTATTTATGGCAATTATTTTTTTGCGGTATTTCTCATTTTGGGCGGAATACTATTAGGTTTTTTTGCGGTTAAAAAACCAGATCTAGTTAATTACGAATTAAATGAAAAAGGACTAAAAATAAAAACCCGCCTTTACCCCTATGAAAATATAAAATCTTTTTGGGTACAAAGAGGTCTGTCCGACGAAAAGACAAAAATGAGACCTACTCTCTTTATAAAATCGGGAAGATTATTTATGCCGATGATTTCCATCCCGATAGAAAATGTTTTAGCGGAGGAGATCCATGCTATTATGATCGCAGAAAATATCGCCGAAGAAGAGATGAAAGAACATCTTTCGGAAAAAATTATGGACGTTTTAGGATTTTAATTGGTCACAAGTATTTTTCTGCTGAAAAATCTCGCGACCCGTTCCTCGCGCCGTCGCGCTGCGGACTCACAAAAGCTTCGCTTTTGTGCCCCCAGCAGGAATCGAACCTACATCGCAAACTCCGCAAGCTCGCATTTTATCCATTAAACTATGGGGGCAATAATGTCAGACTAGCAGTTTTTGACCCAAAATACAAATTAAGATTGACTTTTACTTAACAAAGTGATATAATAGTAACATGTTGTATAAACTGGATAAATCGTGCGGAATAAAATATATAAAAAAAATCGGTCTTTTCGCAATTGTTGCGGTTTTTTTATTCTTTAATTTTTTTACTCCTAGCTATGCGCAGTCTTACTCTCAAAACCCTCCTGTTTTTTGGTACAGCCCTTCTGTTTTTTCAGGTTCAAGTAATATAAATAGCTACGACTACCGCAACAATCAATCTGAACAAACAACGATTGCCACTGCAAATGCGACAAATATTACTCCGACCAGCGCCACTTTGAATGCTTTAATAAATGGAAACACCGTATATGACACCTACAATTTTTATACTTGGTTTGATTACGGTCCAACTGTAAATCTCGGCACTTCCAGCTCGGGCCATGCTGCTAATTATGGCTACGCCAGTTTTGTTTCCACTATTTCAGGACTTACTCCAAACACGGTATATTATTTTCGAGCAATGGGGCAAAATTCTAAAGGAATTATTTATGGAACGGTTAATGCGTTTAGAACTACAATACCGCCCCTACCGGAGGCAAACACCAATATAAACACAAATAATAATGTAAACAACAATACTGTTACGGCCCCTTCCGCTACTTCCCTCTCCGTGCAAAGACCATTAGTCTCTGTTAAAAAGGAAGCAACAAATCAAAAACAAAATACAGACATAAAGCAAGACCTAGATACAAAAAATATAAATATCAGTGAAAATAATTCTTTTCTGCCCGTCACTGTTTTGGGCTGGGTACTTTTACTCATCTTACTACTGGTGTTAATCCTGATCATTAAGCAACTTCATCACAAATTCTCCGGAAAGAAATATGAGTAGTGAAAATGATGAAGAGATTATTATTTTATATAAAAATGGAGACCAGAAAGCTTTCAGAGACTTGGTGGAGAGATATACTCTGCCACTTTATAACTTCACCACGCGTATCGCCAATCAAAATGATGCGCCGGATATCGTCCAGGAAATTTTTATAAAGGTTTGGAAAAACATAACTCATTTTGATTCCTCAAAAGCCAGTTTCAAAACTTGGATTTTTACTATTGCCAAAAACACCATTACGGATTTTTTAAGAAAAAAACGCAGTTTATTATTTTCTGACCTCTACCGAGACGATGAGGAGAATACGGATTCTTTTGAAGAAAATATCCCGGACGAAAAGCCACTTCCTCTTGAGGCCATACAAAGATTGCAAGATCGAGAATTTTTAAATAACGTTTTAAAAAAAATGTCGCTCGAAGAGAATGAAATTCTAACCCTGCATTATCAAGAAGAAATGACTTTCAGTGAAATAAGTCAGATTTTAAACAAAAGTTTAAATACAGTAAAAAGCAAGCATCGTCGAACGCTCACTAAATTAAGAAAAATGCTGGATCGTTAATTTAACTGCACCAAAAAGAACGGAAATCCGTATACCCTATAGAAGCGATTGTGATCGACCTTAATCGGCTTCTAGCAAAAAGATGCACCAAAAGGCATCTTTTTGCGTATAATGAAGTATGCAAGAAAATTTAAAAGAGGCTTTCCTGAAAGCAAAATACGTTCCAGGAGTAGATTTAGCCGACCATATCTGGCAGATATTAATTAGACGGAGTAAGAGGATTGCTTATCTTAAATTGACAACTTTATCCATAATTGGATTTGTCTCGCTCGTCAGTTTAGTGCCGGTCTCCAGGGTGTTAATAGCCGATCTTTCGCGGTCCGGTTTTTATGAATATTTATCTCTCGGATTTTCAAATAGTGAATTGTTTTTTAATTATTGGAAAGATTTCCTCTTGCTGTTGGCTGAAACATTACCGGCGATAAACATTATAATGACCCTTACCCTTATTTTTATTTTCCTTTTATCATTGAAATACATCGTAAGACAAACCATCAAGTCTGCTCGCCCTTTGGGCAGAGGTCAATTATCATTATCATTTTAAAATAAAAAATATGAAAAAAATTTGCGAAGACATAAAAAAAGTTTTTGAATCGAAAAGTCTATTTAGAATTTTGTTAGGACTTGGAATTATTATAGTCATGATGCTGACCTTCTCGGCTGGAGTTACCGTCGGCTTCCATAAGGCGTCTTTCGGACGCGCTTGGGGAGAACATTATAATGAAAACTTCGGTATGGGACCTAAAAACGGAAGAATGGGAGATCTGCAAAGAGTTGGACCGATGGACTATTTTCCCAGCGCTCATGGAGCTACGGGTAAAATCATAAAAATGGAATTGCCGAATGTAATCGTACAGGATAAGGACAATATTGAAAAAGTGGTGTCAACAAATGCAGACACAAAAATACAGAAAGGCAGGACAGAGATAGCAACAAAGGACCTGCGAGTTGATGATTTTATTGTGGTCATCGGAACACCAAACGATCAAGGAATAGTAGAAGCAAAACTTATTCGTGTTATACCTTCGCCGAAATTTTAAAAAAAAAGATGAAAAAAAAAATTCACAAGATAAAATCATATGTTCTTGCCCATAAGATAATCAGTATTATTGTTTTAATCGCAATTCTCGGCGCCGGGTATTGGGGCTATAAAAAAATAACCAACGCTGCTGGCGACACTCGCTACCTGACCGCTAAAGTGGAAAAGGGCACGATTGTTTCTTCCATTTCCGGCAGCGGCCAGGTTTCCACTGTAAATGAGGTGGAGGTAAAAGCTAAAGTTTCTGGAGACGTGCTGTATCTGGCAAGCAAAAATGGACAGCGAATCGGCACCGGAGGATTGATTGTGCAACTAGACGACAAAGATATCCAAAAATCCATCCGAGATGCAGAATTAAACTTGGAGTCCGCGAAAATTTCTTTTGATAAATTTAAAATTCAAAATTCGGATGAAAATCTGCAAGCCGACCTGGCCAAAGCTTATGATGACGGTTTTAACACCGTTTCAAACGTTTTTCTTGATTTGCCGGGAATTATGACCGGACTCAATGATATGTTCTTTAAGATTTATCCCGGAACCAGCCAGTGGACGGTGGACTGGTATGCTGGACAAGCTGGGAAAGATGATCAATATAAGGCCACAACCTTAAAAGAAAATTTCGTAGATTCTTATAATAAAGCCAAGAAATCTTACGATGCGAATTTCGATACTTATAAGACAATTTCTAGAACATCGGATAATGCAACTATTGAAGCTCTGGTCATCCAAACTTATAACACGGCTAAACTCGTCTCCGATGTAATCAAAAATGCCAATAATTATATTGATTTCGTTAATGATTCAATCCAAAAAAATAATTTCGACAGTCTCGCCATAATCACCACCCATAAAGCAACCTTAAATACTTACACTTCCAAAACCAATACGCATTTGGTGAATCTTTTAGGGGTGACCACTAATATAAAAAGTTATAAAGATGCTTTTCCCAATACTGAATTGGACACCCAGTCGGAAAATTTGTCTATCAAGCAAAAGGAAAATACTTTGCAGGATTTGAAAGATAAATTACCGGATTATTTTATCCGCGCGCCTTTTGCCGGGACAATCTCTGTTGTTAATATCAAAAAGGGAGATTCGGTCAGTTCTGGCACCGCCGTAGCAACGCTAGTCACCAATACGCAAATAGCTGAGATCTCCCTCAATGAAGTAGATGTGGCGAAAGTAAAAATCGGGCAAAAGACCACCCTTACTTTTGACGCTATTTCGGATCTCACTATTTCCGGTGTGGTCGCGGACATGGACGCTGTCGGAACGGTATCGCAAGGAGTGGTGACTTATATTGTCAAAATAAGTTTTGACACTCAGGATGAAAGAATTAAGCCAGCCATGAGCGTGTCGGCCAACATTATTACCGATACAAAAAAAGATGTGCTGATAGTTCCAAACAGCGCTGTGAAATCGCAAGGGGGTAAAAGTTATGTAGAAATGCTCAAAGGATCACCTGCGGTTTCCGTAGATGGGTTAGATGATTCTATTTCTAAAGTTGTCCTCAAAAGAATCCCAGTAGAAATCGGCCTAGTGAGCGACACGCAAAGTGAAATAATCTTAGGGCTCAAAGAGGGCGATGAAATAGTGACGCGAACGATTTTGTCTTCATCCGCTAAAACCACAACTGCTCCCAGTATTTTTGGTAGCTCTACGCCTAAAAATAATAACGTAAAAATTCAGGGACGCTAAAAGCTAGACATGATTGAAGTAAAAAATATTACAAAAACATATAAGACGGGCGACGTTGAGTTTAACGCGTTAAATAGTATTTCTTTTAAAATTACCGACGGAGAATTCGTGGCCATTATGGGGCCTTCGGGAAGCGGAAAATCAACCTTAATGCACATCTTGGGCGCCTTGGATAGTCCAACTTCCGGAACATATTTTTTAGACGGAAAAGATGTGTCCGATTTATCAGATGATGAACTCGCGGACATTCGCCGAGATAAAATTGGCTTTGTCTTTCAAGCTTTTAATTTATTACCGAGAACAACTGTTTTACGAAATGTTATGTTGCCTTTAGTCTATGCGGGAATACATGGCGCAGAAAGAGAAGAAAGAGCCAAAAAAGCATTGATTGCGGCCGGTCTGGACGAAGGTCATTTCACTCATAAATCAAATCAAATCTCCGGAGGGCAAATTCAACGTGTCGCCATCGCTCGCGCCCTCGTGAATAATCCATCTCTCATCTTGGCTGATGAACCGACGGGAAACTTGGATTCAAAAACAGGAGAGATTGTGATTGGCGCTTTTCAAAGATTAAATGAAGAGCTCGGTCGCACTATCATCCTTATCACCCACGAGCAAGAAGTTGCGGAACATGCAGATAGAATTCTTTTTATTAAAGACGGAGAATTGGTTGAAGACAGAACAACCCATATAAAGAGAATCGTGAATCACGCAAATCGTAATTTAGAAAAAAAGAAATGAAATTAGGAGATATATTAAGCGAAACATACAATGCCTTATCCGCCAACAAAGTGCGGTCCGGTCTTACGATGCTCGGTATTGTCATCGGCATTGCTTCGGTGATAGCCATGGTTTCAATTGGCAACGGCGCTAAAGCTTCTATCCAATCCAGCATAGAAGGACTGGGTTCAAACCTTTTATCTATTCTTCCCGGGGTAGTTCAGCCCGGACGAGGCATAGTATCTTCTGGCCGAGGCGGTGCTCAAACGCTTAAAAACGAGGATATTGATATCATTAAAGCGATTGAGGGCGTAGCGGCAGTTTCACCGGAAGTCTCTAGTAGATTTCAGGTAGTTGCCATGGGTAATAATACAAACACTACTATCACTGGCGCAATTTCTGATTATCAAATAGCGCACAACATAACTTTAGCAAATGGCAGTTTTATTTCAGACGCTAATCAAAGAAGTATGGGCCGACAAGCAGTTTTGGGAGCAACTGTCGCCACCGACCTCTTTGGTGAAGAAGAGGATCCGTTAGGAAAGACAATCCGTATTAATAAAGTTAATTTTAATGTCATTGGCATATTAACAGCCAAAGGCGGAGCCGGTTTTTCCGGACCAGATGACATGATTTTTGTTCCCCTTTCCACTATGCAAAAAATTCTCTCCGGCAATGATTATCTTACAATGATGACTGTTTCCGTAGCGGATAAAAATAAAATGGCCGAAGTAAAAGATTTAGCGACCAACGCGCTCCTAAATAAACATCGCGTAGAGGAAGCGGATTTTTCAATAATTTCCCAAGAAGATATCTTAGGCACGCTTTCTACCGTCATAGATACTTTTACTTTATTCCTTGCGGCCATCGCTTCTATTTCACTTTTGGTTGGCGGGATAGGCATTATGAATATGATGCTCACGACCGTTACCGAACGCACGAAAGAAATTGGTCTGCGAAAGGCGATCGGCGCAAAAAAGAAAAACATCAACATGCAATTTCTGGTGGAGGCCGTTATGCTTACATTTATCGGCGGATTTTTAGGAATTGTTTTAGGTTGGCTGATATCTTTTATTGTAACTTCTACCGGCCTAATTGCCACGCAAGTGACTTTGACCTCAGTATTTCTGGCCTTCGGCGTATCAACCGGTATCGGCATTATTTTTGGATACTACCCTGCTCGTCGAGCTGGTATGTTGAACCCGATCGACGCTCTCCGTTATGAGTAAAATATGCTACAGTAACATTTATGCGAATAAATAAATATCTGGCTGACCAAAAAATTTCCACCAGAAGAGGCGCGGACGAACTGATTAAACAAAAAAAAGTTTTCATTAATGGAAAATTGGCGGTTCTTGGCGGCCAAGTAAATGAAGGAGATAAAGTAGTCGTAAAAGGAGCAGAAAATAAAAAATATCTGTATTTTGCCTATAATAAACCTATTGGAATTGAGACAAATTCTCCACGAGAAGATCTTTTCCCTCTCGGCAGGCTAGATAAAAATTCTCACGGGCTTTTAATACTCACCAATGATGGACGAATTACGGATCAATTATTAAATCCTAAATATTTTCATGAAAAAGAATACGTAGTCAGAACTTCCAATAAACTTCGTTCCAGTTTTAAGCAAAAAATGGAAGCCGGTGTAAACATTGAAGGCTATCTGACAAAAAAATGCAAAGTGAAAATTATCAATGATTTTACTTTTAAAATAATATTGACCGAAGGCAAAAAACACCAAATTCGCCGAATGTGTTCCGCTCTCTTTCAAGAAATTTCCGATTTAAAACGCGAAAGAATCATGAACATTAAGCTGGGTAGTTTAAAGCTAAATGCGACGCGAGAAATTAAGGGAGAAGAGCTAAAAGAGTTTCTTTATTCCTTGGGCTTGACAAAATAGGCTCTCCTGTGATATACTTATAGGACAAATAGGTTTGAAAAGAGTCGATTTCGTAGAACACTTTTGTATTTAATAAGTAACTAAAAAAATCAATGACTGGTACTATAAAAAGACTCACTGATAAAGGTTTCGGCTTCATCACCGCAGAAGGGCTTGCGAAAGATTTATTCTTTCACAGCAATTCTCTGGTAGGCGTTACCTTTGATGAATTGAAGGAAGGCGATACGCTTTCTTTTGAAACAGAAGAGTCACCTAAAGGATTGAATGCTACGAACGTTCAACGCGCGTAATATTCTAAACAAAAAACCACCCTCACGGGTGGTTTTTTGTTTTATAAATTTTATTCTCCTTTCGCCCAACTTTTTAAATTCTCATAACTGTCGCCCCCGCAGATCCATTTATTCGTTTTAGTATTATAGAAAAAAGGCACCCCTCCGCAAAAATCTTTATCTAATTCCAACAGACGTTTTTCATTTTCTTTATTATGCCAGACTTCCAAACTTTCAATCTCTATCCCCTCCTCTTTTTTCAGCCTTTCCACCAGCTCATGCATACTCACGCAATGCGGACATTCAGTTCCATAAAATTCTAAAAGATGATTCATGAATTTGAAACCAAGAATATTATTTAACTAATCTTGATAAGCGAGACTTCTTGCGGGCAGCGTTGTTTTTCTTGATAACGCCTTTTTGCGCCGCCTTGTCTATTGTCTTGAAAGCAGAGCTCAACATTTTTAAGCCTTCTTTTTTGTCCGTTTTAGAAATTTTCTCAATTTTCTTGATTATTTCTTTCATGGCGCGCTTCCTTTGATCGTTAAAAGCCTTCTTGCGAAGCGAACCTCGAACTGCTTTTTTGGCTGATTGGGTTATTGGCATATGGGTAATTTAACAGAAAAACTAAAAAAATGCAATTATGATATGATTTACCCATGATCGGCAGTATTAAAGGAAAGATAATTTTAAAAACGGAAAAGTTCTTGATAGTGGAGACGGCTGGGGTAGGATATAAAATAAGTGTCTCTCCTGACACCCTGTCCAAAATTAAAAAAACAGGCGAAGAAATTTCACTTTGGATTCATACTCATGTCCGCGAAGATATTTTAGATTTATACGGATTTTTAGATTATTCGGAATTGGAATTTTTTGAAATGCTTATCAATGTATCCGGCATCGGACCTAAGGGGGCTTTGTCTATACTTGGCATCACTTCAATTGAGACATTAAGAAAAGCGATCGGCACGGGCGACACTAGTTATCTGACAAAAATTTCTGGTATTGGAAAGAAAACGGCTGAAAAAATTGTGCTTGAATTGCGAGATAAGATATCTGATAAAATGAAGAATGAAAAAGGAGGCAGTTCCTTACAGGGAGAACTTGATGTTTTGGAAGCATTGAAATCTTTAGGCTATTCTCAAAACCAAGCGCGGGAAGCGTTAAAAAAAGTCCCCACTGACCTCAACACAAATGCTAAAATCCGCGAGGCTTTAAAAATTCTAGGTGGGAAATAGGGATTGACATTTATGTTTTAAAGTGCCATGCTTAATCTAGAAATCTAGAGCTCCTCATAATAAGAGAAACATAAGGAGAAGCGATGAAACAGAGACACAAGAAGACTTGGTGGCACGTTTCTGTGCCCCATTTAACCCTAAGATGCTGGGGGTTCTTTCTGTTTCTTTTCATTTTAGTACTCTTTGTGGTTGGAACAGGAAGATACTAGGGGTTTGACCAGACTGGCAAACCCTAAAAAAAGACCTTTCGGGAGCGGAGAGAAAGATGAGAACTACGGTCGGTATCATTGGTGGCCCAATCGCCATGATGTTGTTGATCATTGTTGTTGCATGGCATGTGGTGGTCAGCAGTCGTCCGACCACCGACGATGTCTCCATCAGAGCGAGCTATGCAATCCTGGTGGCAGATACCGCAAACGCCCATCTCACTGGCGCCATCGTCAGCGAGGATGGGATGGAATTGGAAGTCACTACGCAGGACGATGGACTTGTCCTTCTCGTCCTATGTTGTGATGGTGGTGGCGAATCCACAATCGTCAGAGTACAAAATGGCGGCGATGTCGCCGTCCTACAAACTGGGAGGATCGTGTTCTCCCAGCTGGTCAGTTCATTCGTCAGAGAGGCCCTTACCTGTGTCATTGAGCACGGCAAGGGCGACAATACTCAAATGTGGTCTCTGGGGAGGCAACTCCTCGGAAAACCACCGCCCTCCAGAATGTAGGAGGGACCCCATCACCAGCCCCGCCGGCGCATATGCCGGCGGGGCTGTACTATTTATATTAAATAGTGAATTTTTTATTATCATTGTACAATCACGTCATGCCAGAATTACCGGAGGTTGAGACCACAACAAGAGGCTTAAGGAAGACCATCTTGAAACTTATCATAAAAGATGTTTGGACTGATTTGTCCACTAAAGACAAGCGCCAAAAGGAATCAATCGCTAACCCGAAATTTTTTCCTATATTCAAAAAGGCAATTTTAAACAAAAAAATCTTATCCGTAGAAAGACGCGCGAAAAATATATTAATAAATCTTTCCGGAGGAAAAACAATTTTGGTGCATTTAAAAATGACCGGATATCTTTTTTATGGAAAAAATCCAAAAATCAAATTCGCTCATGTAATTTTCTCTCTTTCTAGCGGAAAATATTTGGTGCTTTCAGATATGCGAAAATTTGGGAAAATAACTTTATTGGATACAGCCACAATGTATGCCAATAAGCATTTAAATAACATTGGCCCAGAACCATTGGAAAAAGATTTTAATTTAGAAAAATTAAAAGAACGCTTAAATAAAAAACCAAATGGAAAGATAAAAACTGTTTTAATGGATCAAAGCGTAATTGCCGGTATTGGAAACATTTATTCGGATGAAATTCTCTGGCGGGTAGGAGTGCATCCGGGAAGAAAAGTATCAAAAATAAAAGAAAAAGAAATGAAGCTCATATTTAAAGGAATAAAAGAAGTTTTGGCGAAAGGTATAGATTTCGGCGGGGATTCAATGTCCGACTATCGCAATATCCATGGTCTGCCGGGTAAATTTCAACTACACCACAAGGCTTATCAAAAAACCGGTGAAAAATGTGGCAAAAAGGATTGCCACGGCATCATTATGCGAAAAGTCATAAATGGCCGCAGCGCCCATTTTTGTTCTGTGCATCAACAGTAATGCCTAAAAATAAAAATTCCTTAATATACCATATATGATATGTTAAGGAATTTTTATTTTTAGGCAATCATTCTAAACAGCGCTATTCCACAAGCCACAGAAACATTTAATGATTCTTTTTGGCCTCGCATCGGAATTTCGGCGATAACATCACATTTTTTTAATATATTTTTTGGCATGCCAGTGACTTCCGGACCGACGATGAAAACTTTCTTTTTCCAGCCAAAGGCTGGTCCGCCTTTGGTGGATACTTTTTTGTAATCAATAGACTTTTCGTCTTGTTCTATGGCTATAATTAAATATTTTTCTCTCTGCAATTTCGCTAAAAGCGGAAAAATATTTTTCCGATGCTCCCAAGAAACAAATTCCTCTGCTCCCAAGGCTGACTTGGCCAAATCCCCTCTTTTTTTACCAAATCTATCCAAAGGCGCCGGCGTGTATCCCGTCAAATAAATTTTATTTATACCCACGGCATCGGCAGTGCGAAACATCGCGCCAACATTCGCCACACTTCGGACATCATGAATTATTAGCATATTTCCTTGATTTTTAGACATATTTCTTATACTATCACAACATGCGCCCGTAGCTCAGTTGGTAGAGCAGATCCCTTTTAAGGATAAGGTCGTTGGTTCGATCCCAACCGGGCGCACAAATATTTAGAAAACCTCCAGTAGAAATTGTTCAAAAGCAGATTCAGCGTCTCGACCCTCTTTGCGGGCCTGGGGCAAGAGGTAGCTAAGTTTTAAGGCGAAATTTTTTAATTCTGCTTCGGAAAATTTGCGGAAATCTTTTTTCAAAATCATATCTTTTATTTTCCAAAATAGAACGCCGATAATTTCTTCCATCCCCACTCCCACGTCCATCGCTTGTCGGAAACAAATCCACATATTTAATTTATCTTTCGCTCCAAAAGCATTCGCCACTAGAAAATTATCATACTTTTCTTTTTTTGCTTTAGGCAGTTCAAAAACATTAAGTTCTGCTCTGGCTTTTTTAAAAGTATCTAAAATTACTTTGGTCAGCTTTCCTTCTAAAAAGACAAAAGAATTGCCAGACTGACCCATTGGCTCTAATTTTTCTAAAATAAAATCACGCATTTCTTCTCTTTCTAAAATATTTTCAAAGACCACCGCTGAAAGAGCGGAAAACAAGCTGGCTCCGGAATAAAAGTTCTCCAACTGAACTTCGTCAAAATTGTTCCGGCTGACAAAAAAAGTCTCCGTATCCTTTGGTATAGATTTTATAAATTTTTCATAACTGGAACGCTTGTTTTTAGCATCATCCCCGCAGAAAAGGTAAATCATATGAGTACTTTACTTTACTTCCCCGAAATTGTCACCTGAACCAGAATGAACTTCAAGCGGAATATCTGTTTGACAATGTATGTATGATCTGGACAATACCTCTTGCATCGCCTTGGTTATTATTTTTTCGGCTTTTCCCAGGTCATTTTCTTTTATCTCATAAACCAATTCGTCATGAATCTGCAATAAAAGATGAACCTTATCCAATAAATCTGCTTCTTTTAAATCTTCTTCGGCATAACGTATCGCAAGCTTGATGATGTCCGCCGCCGTTCCCTGCATCGGCGCATTGGTGGCAGTACGTTCAGCCATGTTTTTTAAAAATGGAATCCTGGATTTTATGTTTGGAAAATATCTGCGTCGGCCAAATAAAGTTTCGGTGTAAGAATTTTTAAGAGCAAACGCTTTTACTTCCTCTAAATAATCCCGGACTCCGGAAAATTGATTAAAATAATTATCATAAAATTTTTGCGCCTCCTCGCGAGTGCCCCCAAGATTTTTTCGCAAAGCCGAAACTCCCATGCCATAAATAATGCCAAAATTTATCACTTTAGCTTGGCGACGCATCTCTCGGTCAACTTTTTCCAAGGGAACATTAAAAACAAAAGAGGCCACTCCGGAGTGAATGTCTTTCCCGTCATGGAATATTTGGGTCATTTTTTTATCGCCCGAAAGCATGGCTGCTACTCGCAATTCAATCTGGCTATAATCAAAAGCGCATAATTTATAACCCTTTTGCGCCACGAATCCTCCCCGAATTCTTTTGCCTAGCTCTGTTTTTATCGGCAAATTTTGCAAATTCGGATCTTGAGAAGAAAACCTTCCTGTGGTAGTGCCATTTTGCAGAAATTTCGCGTGTAATCGGCCGTCTCCTCCAACCATTTTAGGAATCACATCAATATAAGTGGAAAGCAGTTTTTGCAGTTCTCGATAAGCCAGAATTTCCTTGATTATCGGATTATTTTCCTCTAATTCTTCTAAAATGGATACTTTGGTGGAAAAAGAACCGCTGATGTTTTTCTTTTTGCTGGATTTCATGCCCATTTTATTAAAAAGCACTTCCCCTAGTTGTTTGGGCGAATTGATATTAAACTCTGTACCAGCCATTTTATATATTTTCTCCGTCAGTTTGTCTAATTCTTTATGATACTCATGACTCAAATTTTCAAAATACTTTTTGTCTATCAAAATTCCATGATCTTCCATTTTTTTGATTATGGGCATTATTGGTTTTTCAATTTCTTCATATATTTTTTCCAGTTTATTTTCTTTTAACTGCTTAAAAATATATTTATAAGCTGTATCAAAATCATCTGTGTTGGCGAATAATAAAATATCCTCCAACTTAGGACTAACTATATCAGAATTGATAAGCCAGAGAGCAATACTGGCTTCTTGGAGCTTGGTTCCGTCTATTTTTTCAACCTCACCCGACCTTTGGCCACCCTCTCCTGACAGGAGAGGGGCTGGGGGTGAGGTTTTTTTCTCGCCAAAAAAATTCTTTAACCGCCCATATAAAGAACGAAACTCAAATTGCGCAAAAACTTGTTCTATTTTTCTTAAATCTGCATTTTCCCAAAAAGTTTTTTCAGGTAGGGTAAAATCTATCGGCGCATCGGTTCGAATTTTGGCTAAAGTTTTTGAAAAGAGAGCTTCTTCTTCGTTTTTTTTAATTAATTCTATTATTCTGGGACTGATGCCGGCTTTTATAAAAACATTTTCATCTTCTTTGATTTTTTCATATATTTCTTCAATACTGCCAAAATTTACAATCAAAATTTCGGCTGTTTTTTCGCCAATACCCTTAATGCCGATAATATTATCCGAGGGATCGCCTCGTAAGCCTTTATAATCCGGCAAAAGTTCGGGTTGGAAATGAAAACGCCCTATTACTTTTTCTTCGTCGTATAAAATAGTGTCATTAATCCCCTTTTTCAGAGTGTAGACCTGCACTTTTTTATCATCCACCAATTGCATCGTATCCATATCTCCGGAAGCGATAATGATATTTATATTTTTGCTGTTTTTATATTTTGTCACTATTGTTCCGAGCACATCATCAGCCTCAAAGCCCGGACTGTCGTACATTGGAATATTAAAAGCTTCAAATATCGCGCGTGAATTTTTTAATTGGGAGATTAGAGCATCTTCAGCTTTCGCTCGGCCAGCTTTATAGGCTTCATAGACTTCGTGTCTAAATGTTTTTTGCGGTAAATCGTAACAAGCCACGATATAATCCGGTTTTAGGTCGGTAATTATTTTCATCAGCATGCTGGTGAGACCATATAAAGCGCCAGTCGGTTCGCCCTTGGATGACAAAAACTCCGGCAAGGCATGATAAGCGCGGTGAATGATGGCATGAGCGTCCAGTAAGACTAGAGTTTTGTTCTCTTTAGACATTATGTGAATTATAACACTAGTCAAGGGGTAAAAGTTTCAAAGAGTCTAAACGAAAAAACCTCGAGCAAAAGCCCGAGGGGAAAGTGAATCGCCACTTTCCATAGCGTTTGGCATTATTGCCATTTCAGAAGGAACAAAACTACAGTTGCGGGGAGACGAGACGACGCCGGCGCGCGGCGCGCCAGAGGCTGCCGAACGAGAACGAGTGCACGTGGACCTCCAGACGACCGACGCCAAGGACGTACACGAGGGCCACGAAGCCTCCCTTCACGCGGAAGAAGGTACCACTACCATCACGGCAGAGCTTGCTGTTATGGCCACGAACGAACGCGTTCACCTGCGACTGCTCCAGTTCTTCGTCGCCTGGCTTCCCGAGACTCTCAAAGACGGGCTTGAACGCTCCGTCCTCAATCATCTCGTGAATCGTGAGGGGTATCATGGGGGTCGGCTGTCCCATGACACTAGAGATGTCGATGCCGTAGACTCCTCCTGAGAAGAGCCCGCACGACGCGAAAGTTTCCGTGCCGTCCGTGGCACTGATGGTGATGGTCTCCGTCTCGTAGAGACGGCGGAGGTAGACCTTGGTCTGGTCTACTATCGTCTGCAACGTATCTACGACCTTTTCGGGATCGCGAACCCCATCCATGATCATTTTACAGATCATGGTCCAGAGCTTCCAGAGACGCTCGTAGACATTTCCTTCCTTCTCGTCGTTACTCACGACACACCTTCCTTGTAAAAAAACATTCACCCGTTACTCACAGGTATATTCCGAAATCTGTCGGAAACAGTTGCAGGGAAACCCCTGCCTATCTAAATATAATTATATACCTTTTTAATTAAAAAGTCAAGGGCTTTAATATAGTTAATATTATGTCCTTTAGGGTATAATTCTTTAATGGCGGATTTTGATGAAGAAAAACAAAATAAACAACTGATAGACCTGCATAAACAAGAAGAGGAGCAGTTGGTGGCCAGTTTAGCCGAATCAAAATACGGCCTCCCTTATATTGACCTGTATCGTTTGGGCATAGACAATGAAGCGCTTCGGGCAGTATCGGAAAAAGACGCGATGGAAATGAAAATCGCTCCTTTTAAACTTTTTGGTAGCAACATTTTTATCGCCGTGCGCACACCAACGCCGGAACTTTTCGCAACCTTGAAAGATATGATGGAGAGAAAAAATTTAACGCCTACCTTTTATATGGCCTCAAACGAAAGTTTAGAGAAAGCTTGGGACAGATACAAAGAAATCTCAATGGCGGAAAGTTCTAAAGTTGGGGGCTTGGATATTTCCGGAGAAGTTTTAAGAAACACCGCAAAAAACATTCAATATATTCAAGACATTGAAAAATTAGTAAAGGAGGCGCTGGAAGGAAATAAAATTCATAAAATTTCTCGCCTATTGGAAATAGTTTTAGCCGGAGCAATCGCGATAAAAGCTTCAGATATACACATTGAACCAGAAAAGGATCGCGGACGACTACGGTTGCGACTTGACGGCGTATTAATAGATATAAATTTCTTTGAATTGGATATTTATCGTTTACTTAACTCGCGCATTAAACTTCTCTCCGGCATGAAACTGACTTCCAAAATCGCGCAAGACGGCCGTTTCAACATTATGGAAGGAGAAGAGGAAATAAGCATTCGTTGTTCGTTGATTCCCGGCTCTTACGGCGAATCAATCGTCATGCGTATTTTGGATCCAAAAGCCATTCAGGTAGCGATTGAAGAACTAGGAATTGAATCCTATCTTTTTGAAATTGTGGAAAAAGAAATCGCCAAGCCGAATGGTTTTATTTTAGTTACCGGACCGACTGGATCCGGAAAAACGACGACCCTTTACGCCTTTTTGCGAAAAATATACACCACGGAAATAAATATAGTGACGATTGAAGACCCGGTAGAATATCATCTTCCCGGAATAACCCAGACGCAGATAAGTGCAAAAAAAGGATACACTTTCGCCGAAGGTTTGCGTTCAATTTTGCGTCAAGATCCGGATGTGATCATGGTTGGAGAAATTCGCGACAAAGAAACGGCGGAAATTGCGGTACAATCATCTTTAACCGGCCATATGGTTTTTTCCACCTTGCACACGAATAATGCGGCTGGTGTTATCCCCCGCCTGATTGATCTTGGAGTGAATCCAAAAATTATGGTTTCCGCTTTGTCTATCTCCATGGCGCAACGCTTGGTGCGCAAACTCTGTAAATTCTGTAAGAAAGAAACTGTCCCGAATGAACAGGAAACCAAAGTTATAAAAATGGTTTTGGATAGCATGAAAGAAGATGGTAAAGATTTCGCAAAATATAATATAAAATCAGACACGGATTTTAAAATCTTTTCTCCGGTTGGCTGCGAGAAATGCAATAAAATAGGATACACCGGGCGAATCGGTATTTTTGAGGCAATTAGAACCGACGAAGCCATAGAAAAAATTATGCCGACAAACCCCAGCGAACGCGAGATTAAAAAAGTGGCGCGCACGCAAGGGATACTTTCTATGCGCCAAGACGGTATTGTAAAAATTTTAAATGGCGTTACTTCCATCGCGGAAGTGCAGAGTGTAGTAGATTTATTTGAGGAGTAAATTTTCTTTAATACTCTTCAACGCTTTTTTGATATTTTGCTTGTCTCCAAAGGCGCTCAGGCGTAAATATTCTTCTCCTTGAGACCCAAAACCGGAACCCGGAGTGCCGACAACGTGCGCTTCGTTTAAAAGCTTGTCAAAAAATTCCCAAGAACTTAAATGGTTCGGAGTTTTTATCCAAAGGTATGGGGCATTTTCTCCGCCAAAAACTTTCAGTCCGAGTTTTAAAAGATTTTTCTTTATCATTTTTGCGTTTTCCATATAATAAGCAACTAGCTTTTGGCTTTCTCTTTGACCAGCTGGTGACAGAGCCGCCAAAGCGCCTGCTTGAGCAATATTGGACGCCCCGTTAAACATCGTCGTCTGACGCCTATTCCAAAGATTATTTATCTTTCCTTTGCTTGTGTCCTGAACAACTAAATCCATCGGCACAACACTCCAGCCGAGACGGACACCGGTAAAGCCGGACCACTTGGAAAAACTATTGATTTCTATCGCGCATTTTTTCGCTCCCTTTATTTCGTAAATACTTTTAGGCAAAGATTTATTGGAAATATATTCAGCATAACTGGCATCAAAAATAATAACCGCTTTATTTTTTAGCGCATAGTCAACAAAAGCTTTTAATTGTTTTCTGGTAGCCACCGCTCCGGTCGGATTATTTGGACTGCAAAAATAAATTATATCCACTTTCTCTTTCGGAGGACTTGGAACAAAACTATTTTTTTCGTCACACTTCATATAAACCAAACCTTCATATTTTCCATTTTTAAAATTCCCTGTTCGCCCAGCGATGACATTGCTGTCTACATAGACTGTATACACCGGATCCGCCACCGCCACGATGTTGTCCAATCCAAAAATTGATTGGATATTGGCCGAATCCGGTTTGGCTCCATCGCTGATAAAAATTTCTTGCGGTTCTAGAGTTATCTTTCTTTTTTTATAAAATTCTGCCAAAGCTTTTCTTAAATCTAAATTGCCTTGTTCGTCTCCGTAGCCGGTATAAGTTTTTCTATTTGCTAATTTTTTAACTCCAGCCTGCAACCCTTTAATAATACTCGGCGACAGAGGCTGGGTAGTGTTACCGATACCGAGACGCATTATCTCTACACCGGGATTTTTTTGCGCAAAATCTTTAGTGCGCTTGGTAATCTCCGAAAATAAATATCCGCCTTGCAGTTTATTGTAATTTTCGTTGATGGTAGCCACTTTTTTATTATTAATTTTAAATTAATTTTAATTCTTTCAGCGTTTTTTCTATCGGAGCCCTATTCTTCTTTTCAATAAAAGTTAAGGGCAGTCTCAAGCTCTCTGTGATTATCCCCATCATCGCCAAAGCTGTTTTGACGGGAATCGGGTTGGATTCAATAAAATTTATATTCATTAAATCAAGCATTCGGTAGTGCAGTTTTCCGGCTTCTTTTAAATTGCCCTTCAGGGCCAGATGAATCATGTCGGAAAACATTTTAGGGACTTCATTACAAACAACAGAAATGCATCCTTTACCTCCAACCGCGATCAGGGGCAGAGCGATGGCGTCGTCTCCGGCCAACACAACAAAATCTTTCGGACCTTTTTTCTTTACTTCATTTATTATTTCCATCATTTGATTAAGAGAACCGGAGGCTTCTTTGACAGCGATAACTTCCGGCACTTCTCTAGCTATCCTCACAATAACTGATGGTGAGACATTAGATCCCGTTCGGCTTGGAACATTGTAAAGAATAATAGGTAATTTTACAGCTTGGGCAATGGCTTTAAAATGAAGAACTAAACCGTCCGGCATTGGTTTGTTGTAGCAAGGAGTCACGTGCAATAGACCATCCACTCCGGCTGATTTGGCCAAAAGAGAAAAACGAATCGCTTTTTGGGTGTCATTGGAACCGGCCCCGGCGATAACTGGGACTCTTCCTGCCACTTTTTTAACCACAGTCTTTACAACAAGGACATATTCTTCATCATTTAAAGTTACCGCTTCTCCCGTAGAACCAGCAACAACAATACCGTCTACTCCCCCTTTGAGCTGATAAGCAACTACTTTTTCCAAAGCAGGTAAATCCAAACCTCCATTTTTTTTAAACGGCGTGACAATAGCCGGAATAGAACCAAAAAATTTTACACTCATTTAAATAACTCTTCAAAGGAATAAAATCCTTTTTTATTTTTAATAAATTCGGCCGCGACCAGCGCGCCTTTGGCAAATCCGGTCCTATTATACGCTTGATGGGACAAAGTTATGCCATCTGCGTTACTGTCAAAAACAACTTCGTGAAAACCCGGATTCCCGCCGGCTCGAATAGAAGTAAAATTAAGTCCTTTAATTTTACTAGCGATTTTTAAGGCAGTACCGGAAGGACTATCTAACTTTGCTTTATGGTGAACCTCCAATCCATAAATATCATAATCTGGAAATTTGGAAAAAAGTTTAGACGACAAGGCAATCATCTTGAAAAAGATATTAGCGCCGATGGAAAAATTTGAAGCGTATACTAAGCCTATTTTATATTTAGCCACTATTTTTTTTACCGTCCCCAGATCGTCATACCATCCTGTTGTTCCAATCACTAAATTTTTACCAAGCTTGGCCACTGCTTCTATGTTTTTTATCACGATATCTCTGGAGGTGAAATCTATTGCTAAATCCGCTTTTTTTATTCCCTCAATATCCAGTTTGTCATTTTTATTTTTAAAACTAATTGAAACAATCTCAAAATCTTTAGATTCCTTGCATAATGTATTGATCTCCTGACCCATCTTGCCGAAACCGATGAGGGCGATTTTTATCTTATTTCTCATAAAATAACATTAGCATAAATTAGAAAAGAAAAAAGCATTAATCTCTAAACAATCCTTTTGAAGCTTGGCTCCAAGAGTAACAAATTATTATAGGATAGCACCAGTAAAAATAAATCTTTACCAAAACGTCCTATGCAAATTCGTATAACCGATGGCTGATTGCTTAGAGATTAATGCCTTCTTGCCCCGCCTAGCGGGTCTCAACGAACAAAACAATTATACTATATGGCCAAAGCAACAAATGCTATAATGTGTATAGACTTGTTGATAGCCTGTTAATAAACCTCTCACTTAGACAGTATAGCATATTATAAATATAATGTCAACCTAGTTGTTTGTAAACGACAAGGCTGATCCCAAAAAACACTTGAAAAACAAAGATAAAAAAGAAAAAACTGATGATTCCTTTTTAGATATGACCCTGCGTCCTGGCCGTTGGGAAGAATATATCGGTCAAAAACATATAAAAGACAATGTTAAAATCCTTTTGAAAGCGGCAGAGGAACGCGGACACATACCTGAACATATTCTCTTCTATGGGCCCCCGGGGCTAGGCAAAACCACTCTCGCGCACCTTATAGCCAAAGAGACTGGCAGGCAAATGAAGATTACCTCCGGCCCAGCGATTGAAAAAGTCGGTGACTTGGCTTCTATCCTAACCAATCTTTCCCCGGGTGACATCCTTTTTATAGATGAAATCCACAGGCTGAATAAAATGGTGGAAGAAATACTTTACCCCGCGATGGAATCCGGCGTTTTAGATATTATTATCGGCAAGGGTCCGTCTGCCCGCACTATTCAGCTAGACCTTCCTCCTTTTACTTTGATCGCTGCCACCACTCGAGTGGCGCTTATCTCTTCTCCTTTGCGATCACGATTCTCTGGCGGAGTATTTAGACTTGAATTTTATTCAAACGAAGAGATTGCTAAAATTATAGAAAGGTCTAGCAAGCTTTTAGAAATTGTTTTGGAAGAAGAAGCCTTAAAAGAAATTGCCAAGAGGAGCCGGTTCACTCCGCGCACAGCTAATTATTTTTTAAAAAGAGTTCGTGATTTTGCTCAAGTTAGCAAAAAAAGTCTAGATAAAAAGACAGTGAAAGACGCCCTGAACATGCTCGCCATTGATGATATTGGTTTAAATTCCTCGGATAGAAAATTTTTGGAAATATTAATTGAAAAATTCAAGGGCGGGCCAGTTGGTTTAAAAACCATCGGCGCAGCTATGTCGGAAGAAGAGGCAACGGTGGAAGAAGTGATTGAGCCATATTTAATTCAGCTCGGACTCCTTGAACGCACTGCCCGTGGCCGAGTAGCAACAAAAAAAGCGTATGAACATTTAGGATTTGAAATAAAAGAGTAATTTTATGAGAATTTTAGGCATAGACCCCGGCTTTGAAAGATTGGGTATAGCTATACTGGATCCCGTCGTTCGCGAACGACGGGGGGAGAAAAACCATCAGGTAATTTTTTCCGAATGTTTTAAAACTTCCAGCAAACTCCCTTTCAGTGAGCGATTATTTTTAATCGGCGAAGAAGTCAGAAAAATAATCAAAAAATACCAGCCGGAAATTCTCGCAATTGAAACTTTATTTTTAAATACCAATCAAAAAACAGTAATGCGCGTCGCCGAAGCGCGCGGTGTGGTGGTTTACGAGGCTTCGCGCGCAAAATTGAAGATTTTTGAGGCCACCCCCCTGCAAATAAAGATAGCCACCACCGGTTATGGCCGGTCAGATAAAAATCAGATAATGAAAATGGTAAAAATTTTAGTGGAAATAGAAAAAGACAAGACTTCAGATGATGAACTGGACGCTGTTGCGATAGCCCTGACCGCTTTTGCGTATCTTCGAGCTTAAAAATTTACTAAACATGAAATTACCGCAACAAAATCATAAAGCATTATTTTTATATTGATTGTTTTGCCTTTTACAATGAAATCACCGCTAGTAATCATTAAAAAAGCATTGCATTTTCTGCATGGATAGTCTTCAAAATCGTGCGGATATGGAATTTTACATTTACTAAAATGAATCATTATTTTCGCGGTGAAACAAAAAACAAAACACCGCCCTTTCGGCGGGAAACCCTATTCTTTTTTATTTTATATAAAAAATTTAAAAAATTTTATCTTGCTTAACTAACTTTTATCATACTCACAAATTCTATTCATCTATAATATCAAACTTTTTTAAAAAACAACAGAGCATTTTTTTTATTTTTTATCATATTTCCCTCAATAAATTGAACATCGATTGCGTATTGTCCTAAGTTATCCACATATTCTATTGCTAACTATTTTATATTTTGTTACAAAGTAGTGAATTATTAGCGGGTCGCTTAATAAAATTTAAAAAATAGAAAAATTTATGAGTTTCGATGAAGATGAAGAACTAGAAGGTTTTAAAATAGGAGAAGAAGATGAAGATGAGCCCTTAGATATACCAGATATGGATTTTGGTCTAGATGAAGAAGATCCGGATAAGGATCATTAATTGGAATCATTGAAAAATCTTCCAAACCGATGCTTACCTATCTTAAATCTAGCTCCTGAGTTTGGAATAATATTTGGGTCTAATACGGTATCCCCGGAATCTAAATCTGTGATCGCTTTTTCTTCTACTAATCTTCGAAAATCAGATCTTGACGAAACAACACCACTTGAAACAGCAGAATCCATAAGGGTATTTCCTCTCATGTCCATCATTTCCTCCGGTATCCCCCCTTTAGAAAAAGTATGCACAAAATTTTCTTCTGCTTTTTGCGCACTTTTCTCTCCGTGGTATATTTTCACTATTTCGTAAGCTAGACGTATTTTTGAATCTTTCGGGTTTTCATTCTTATTAATTTCTTCCTTAATATCTGTGCAAAGTAAAAAATATTTTGAAATCAATTCGTCTTTAATCGACATAATCTTGCCAAACATATTGTTAGGTTCATCCACAATGGTTACTACATTTCCCCAAGAAGTGGACATTTTTCTGCCATCCGTGCCCTCAAGCATCTGAACTGTTAAAACATCCTGTTCTGGCATACCATAATGTTTTTGGATAATTCTGCCAGCTTTCAGGTTAAACAACTGGTCAAAGCCCCCTATTTCTACATCAGCCTTGACGACCACACTGTCATATCCTTGCATTAAGGGATATAAAAATTCGCGCAAAGAAATCTCTTCCCCTTTTTCGATCCTGTCTTTAAAATTTCTCCTATTAGACATTTGTTGGACAGAAAAACTTTCTGCTAGTTCTGAAATTTCCCGAACATTTAATTTTTCAAGCCACTGGCTGTTATAAACGAATTCCGCTTTTTTTAAATCAATTATTTTACCAAGCTGATTTTTGTAATCTTTCATATTGTTTTTAATATCTCTGGCCGTGAGCATGGGACGTTTCTCAAGCTTGTCTGAAGGATCGCCTATTGTAGCAGTAAAATCACCCACAATTAGAACAACTTTATGACCCAAGTCCTGAAATTGACGCAATTTTCGAAGCGGGATAGCTCTGCCTAAATGTATTTTAGGTCCAGTTGGATCAATGCCAAATTTAACACGAAGAACCTTGCCAGAAAGCAATTTCTTCTTTAATTCCTCTTTTATAAAAATATCTTCAGTTCCGATATTTAAAAGCTCATCTATTTTCTTTTCATCTGTTATTACCTGCATACTCGAATAATACCACATCTTCTGCTATAATTGGCAATGAGCGAGGAATAATAAGGGTGCAACCCTTATTTATTTCGAGCGAGTGAACCAATTATATTGTACCCAGTTATATAATTAAACTCATGCGTAAAATGTACCAAAAATACGGAGAAAATAGGTTTTTAAGGAATCTGGCATTTTTGGGCGCGGGTATTTTTATTTTTTTTGTTGGCATAGTCGTTCTCTGGCTTTTTTCTTTGAAAATTCCGGACTTTCATTCTTTTGAAAATAGAAGAGTTGAAAATTCCACTAAAATATACGACCGCACGGGCAAGATTGTTCTTTATGATATCCATCGGGATAGTAAAAGGACAGATATTCTTTCGGAAAATATGGGGGTAAACATTAAAAATGCTACCGTCGCCATTGAGGATTCCGAATTTTACAATCATGGCGGGGTACGCATTACTTCCACTTTTCGCGCATTTCTTTCTAAGATGTTCGGCTTTGGAATTGGCGGCGGGGGTTCTACCATTACGCAACAGTTAGTTAAAAATACTCTTCTAACCACAGAGAAATCTTACACTAGAAAAATAAAGGAATGGGTGTTGGCTATCAAGATAGACAATTCCATCCCGAAGGAAAAAATTCTGGAATATTATCTGAACGAAGCCCCTTATGGAGGAACTATTTACGGAATAGCGGAAGCCAGTAGAACTTATTTCAATAAAGAAGCGCGAGATTTGACCTTGGCCGAAGCTGCTTATTTGGCTTCCATTCCCCAATCGCCAACTGTCTTATCGCCTTATGGAAAAAACAAAGACAAACTGGAGACCAGAAAAAATTTAGTGCTTTCCAGAATGTTGGAGCTTAATTTCATTTCTAAAGATGACTATAACAAAGCGAAGGAAGAATTAGCTGTTTTTGTTCCGCAAGTTACGACCGGCATCAAGGCGCCACATTTTGTTTTCTTCATTAAAGATTACATTGAACAAAAATATGGAAATGAAATAGTGGCCAAGGGTGGATTAAAAGTCACTACAACTTTAGATTATGATTTACAGGCCAAGGGAGAACAAATTGTTAAGGAAGGGGCACTGCAAAACGAAAAAAATTGGGAAGGAAAAAACGCCGGCTTGGTGGCAATAGACCCTAAAACGGGACAGATTTTAACCATGGTGGGCTCTCGAGATTATTTTGATAAGGCCGTAGATGGCAACTACAACATCGCTACGGCCAGCAGGCAGCCAGGATCCTCGTTTAAGCCCTTTATTTACGCTACAGCCTTTAATAAGGGCTTTACGCCGGACACAACGCTCTTTGACCTACCTACTGAATTTCAAACAACCTGTAACGCCTACGGCAAAGCGTTAAAGGGACATAACCAGGAAGATTGCTATATGCCCGATAATTACGATGGAAAATTCCGCGGACCAATAAGTCTGCGAAACGCCCTGGCGCAATCAATCAACATTCCAGCGGTAAAACTTTTCTATTTAGCAGGAACTTCTGATTCGTTGAGAACTGCCGAGGATATGGGCATCAGCACTTTGAGCGATATCGGCCGATATGGACTGACTCTGGTTATCGGAGGTGGAGAAATATCGCTTCTGGATATGACTTCGGCTTACGGAGTTTTCGCGAATGACGGCGTTAGAAATCCATATACTGGAATTTTAAAAATTGAAGATTCAACTGGAAAAATATTGGAAGAATATACTCCCAACACAAGAGAGGTCTTGCAAAAAAATGTAGCCTTGACTATTTCTGACATTTTATCGGACGAAAAAGCCCGAGTTCCGACTTTTGGCGCGCACTCAGTCCTTTTTATCCCCGGGAAGGATGTGGCGGTAAAAACTGGAACCACCAACAACAACAAAGATGCCTGGACTATTGGATATACTCCGTCCATTGTTGCGGGTGTTTGGGCAGGCAATAACGATAATAAACCAATGAAAAAAGGAGGTGCGGCAGTGGCGGGACCGATTTGGAATAAATTTATGAATGAAGCGTTAAAAATTTTACCAGATGAACAATTTGAAAAACCAAATCTGGAAGTTGATCCAAGGGTGGTCAAGCCAGCCCTTCGCGGATTTTGGCAAGGAAACGAGAATTTCTTTATAGATAGAATCTCTCGCAAGCTCGCTAGCCCCAGCACTCCCAAAGAAACCACCCAAGAGAAAGTAATCACTAACGTGCATTCAATTCTTTATTGGATAGATAAAAATAATATTTTAGGAGCCTCGCCTGTAAATCCCAATAATGATTCGCAATTCAGCCATTGGGAAATACCAGCACAGAATTGGTGGACGCAAAATAAAGGAAAATATCCAATCACAACCTGGGGAGATAAGCCAAGCATGGTGGATGACGTGCACACCGAAGCGGCCAAACCAAAACTTTTAATCGTTGAGCCGAATACACAGACAGTCTATTCATCCAATCAAAAAATTAATTTAAGGATTTCAAACTCCGGCCCTTATCCTCTTTTAAAACTAGAAATCTTCATAAACGACAACTATATGGGAACTTCCCAATCTCCCTTTATATTTTCTTTCACCCCTTCCGAGCTAGAGGACTTGCAGGAAAAAAATGAAATAAAAATAATCGCTTACGATACTGTGTACAATAATAGTGAGACAACTTCCACTTTTAAGGTGGAATAATAAACGCGCGCGTCCAGATAGCGCCTTAGGCGCTATCTGGACTACCTGTTCATCGGCATAATGAGATAAACAAATGAGGTATCTCCCACTAAAGATATTACTATGGGACTGCCAGACCCTGAGAGTTTGATTGATATACTATCTGTGTTGATTGATTGAAAACAGTCTAAAAAATATTTGTAATTAAAACTAAGTTCAACATCTTCCCCGGTTAAGGCGGCGTCTAAAAATGTCTTATTTTCACCAATATCATTGTTGGTGGACGAAAGCTCAAAAATTTTACCCTTGGGTTTAATGGCAAGATTTACTTGATTGAATTTGTCTGAAAAAATATTAGAAAGCTTGAGCGCGTTTAGTAAATCCTGCTTGAGAACCACTGCTTCAGTTGAATAATTTTTGGGAATAATCTGGCGATAGTCGGGAAAAACTCCATCAATGACTCGAGAAGTTAAGTAAATATTGTCCGATGAAAAAGAAATTTGATTTTTATTAAAACACACCTTTATAACACCGGAAAAATCACCAAAAACTCTCAATATTTCAGAAACATTTTTAAATGGAATAAGAATTCCGGAAATTTCTTCCAATCCTTTTATTTTAATTTTTTTCTCGGCCAATCTAAAGGAGTCGGTTGAAACAAATACCAAACCATCCTCGTTGGTGCGCATAAAAACACTTGAAATTTCCGGTTTTATATCAGAAATGGAAGAACTGTAATAAACTGACTTAATGCCGTCCAATAATTTTTTGGATTCTATCTCAAAACTGGTTCCTACCACCCTTGGAATGGTTGGAAAGTCGTCATGGGGCTGACCTTTTAGCCTTATCTTACTTTTTTTGGTCTGAATTAATAAATTTCCATCAGTGCTTTCAAGATGAATGTTCTCGTTTTGAAAAACATTGGAAAAAATACCGCTTAAAACCGATCCAGAAATAGCCACCACCCCCTCCTTCTCTATTTTGGCTGGAATTTCAATTTCAATGCCAAGACTTAAGTTTGTTGCTCTGAGTTTTAAAGATTTTCCGGAAGCAATTAATAAAACTGAATTCAAAATCGGCAAGGTTAAATTTTTGCCGGTGATTTTTTCCACTTGAGAAATTCGGTTTTTGATTTCTTCTATTTTGCATTCCAGTTTCATATGTTTATATTTTTTATATTTAATCTATTAATACTATTAGCTGTGTTGATAAGTGGGTAACTTTTTTTATTATGAATTTATAAGGCTCTTTCTTAATTTTTATTTTTAATTTCGATCTAATAACTTTTAATTATTTAAACATAATTCGTATTTGCTCCAATTCTTGTAAAAGTTGCGGGTCAGTTTTCAAGTCGTTTTTAATCTTTAAACAGGAGTGAATTACTGTGGTATGGTCCTTTCCGCCGAGTTTTTGCCCAATCAACGGGTATGATACGTTAAAGTCTTCTCGCAATAAATACATTACTACTTGCCTGGCTCTCACTATTTCTTTTTTTCTGGTTTTTTCATAAACTGACGCCTCCTCTAGTTTATAATGTTCACTGACAATTTTCACCACATCTTTTATCGCCATATTCTTCTTCGGTTTCATGTTGTTTTTCAACAGGTTTTTAACTTCCGCCAGAGTTAATGGCTTATTTTTCAAGCGATACTGGCAAACGATAATATTCAGGCTTCCTTCAAGTTCTCGAATATTACCATCTACAGATTCCGCGATATACTCTAATATTTCCTGATCCAAGGCCATATTAAGCTCTTGTAATTTTACTTTTAAAATGGCAAAACGAGACTCATATTCCGGCTGGGATATGTCCACAATCATACCGGCGGCAAAACGAGATTTTAAACGATCTGCCAGTTCCGGGATGTAATTTGGATGTTTGTCCGAGGAAAAGATGACCTGTTTATTACTTTCATAAAAAGTATTAAAAGTATGGAAAAGCTCTTCTTGAATTTTTTCCATTTTACCGATAAATTGAATGTCATCTATAATTAAAAGGTCGTATTTGCGATACTTTTCCTTAAAAGAATTTGCTTTATTGTTTTGTAATGAGTTTATAAAATCAGTGGCAAATTTTTCCAGGGTCATATAATGCACTTTTTTATTGGGATATTTTTCTTTGACCATATTCCCTACTGCTTGAATCAGGTGAGTTTTACCGAGTCCGGTACCTCCATAAATAAAAAATGGATTATAAATAGTACCCGGGTTCTTAATAATAGCTTGAGCTGCCGCGTAAGCGAGTTCGTTGAAAGCTCCCACAATAAAGGAATTAAAATGATAACGCGGATTTAAATTGTCCTCGGGGTTTATATAGAGATCTTTCAAGGGCAATTCTTTATTGGCATAACTTTCATTTTGCGCGGGTGTATCTGGTTCTTGCTTCACTACCTCTATTTTAGTGATTATGTATTCTACCGCGCGCATATTTTCATAAGCATCAGCGATGGTTTTTGTAATTAATTGGTGGTATTTATTTATAAGCCAATCGCGAACGAATTCATTGGGTACGCCAATATAAACAATACCCGCCTCTTCTTTAACAATAGAGGTATTCTTGAACCAGGTACTGAAATTCGCCTTTGATATACCTATTTCAATTTCCGCCAGGCAGCTTTTCCAGAGCTGTTTTATGTTTATATCCATCATTTTATAATATACTACTTGCACAAGATTCAATAATTAAAAAAAGTTACTAAACTTGTTGATAAGATGTGGATAAGAATCTCTCCTTAATAAGGAGAGGGGCGAAGGGGTGAGGTAAATTTGATTTATTGGTCATAATATTATAGACTAGACAAATGTCACAAACATATCAACCCAACAAAAGAAAAAGGGCTAAAGCTCACGGATTTTTAGTTAGATCTAGGACGAAAACCGGATCCAGGGTTCTTTCTAAAAGACGCCAAAAGGGCCGAAAAAGGTTAGCTGTTTAATCCTCCAAATTCCTGGCGAAGCCATGCTTCAAAAAAAACGCAGATTAAGTAAGAAAGATATAGATCTTATTTTTAAAGAAGGAAAATCTATTAGTTCTTCAAGTTTAAATTTTAAATTTACATTAACCCCCTCTCTTGTTCTCTCTCGCATTTCTTTTATTGCGCCAAAAAATATTGCCAAACTTGCCGTTAAAAGAAATTTATTAAGACGGCGTGGATATCGCGCTTTAGGAAAACACATTGACCAATTCCCTCTTGGGATTATTGGTGTTTTTGTTTTTAAAAAATTTCAAGAAGATATCTCTATTATTGAAAATGAAATTAAAAATATACTTTCTAAAATTAATTAGTTTTTATCAAAAAAACATTTCCATCTTAAAAAAACAAAAAAGCTGTGTTTTTTATCCCACCTGCTCCGAATATGCCAAAATTGCCATAAACAAACATGGAGTTACGAAAGGTTTAAGGTTAGCAATATTTCGCGTCTTCCGCTGTCATCCATGGCAAAAAAATCAGATTGACCTCGTCCCGTAGTGGACTTTCTGTCATTTTAATATAAGATAAGAACATGATATCTCAAATATGGAATCTTGTTTTATATCAGCCATTGTTAAACGCGTTGGCTTTTTTGGTTTCAGTTGTTCCCGGCGGAGATATTGGAATCGCGGTTATTCTGCTTACTATTCTGGTTAAACTCGTTCTCTTTCCTCTCTCCCAGCGCCAAATTAGAAATCAAGCGGCGATGATTATTCTCACCCCTGAGCTTGAAAAAATAAAAAAAAGCGGGGTTAGTAAAGAAGAACAAGCCAAGCAGACATTTGAACTTTACAAGAAACACAAAACTAATCCATTTTCCGGATGTTTGGTTATTATTCCCACGCTTTTGGTAATTATTGCTCTCTATAGTGTTTTCATTAAAGGAATAAATTTTGACAGTAAACTGCTTTATTCTTTTATTCACGCTCCAGAAAATATTAATATGCTTTTTCTAGGAATTGTTAATTTAAGCAAGGCCAGCTTGGTTTTGGCTCTTTTGGCTGGCGTCTCTCAATACTTTCAGGCGTATTTCATGCCCAAGCCGCCCATTCCCTCTCCTTCTTCTATCCCAGCCGATTCTTTTCAAGCAAATTTTAGCAAAAGCATGAATATGCAGATGAAATATATTTTCCCGTTCATTATTGCCTTCATTGCCTATAGATATCTTGGAGTGGTGGCGCTGTATTTGATTACCAATAATATATTTACCATCGGTCAGCAGATTTATGTCAATAAAACAGAAAAGAAAACCTTAACCGCGGAGGCAAAAGTTTTAAATTCTTAAAAATAAAATGGACAAGCAAGAAATTCAAAATTTGATTAAGGAATTGATTGAAAAAACCACCCTAAAGATGAATAAAATTACTATTGCCGAAGAAGCAGGAACCAATACTTGGTTTTCAGTTGAAGTAAATGAACCGCATTTTTTTATTGGACATGATGGCGAGGCTCTCTACGCGTTAAATCATCTGGTTCGCAGGATAATTGAAGCAAAAATGCCTCCAACTAACACTGAAAATAATAATATTTTAATTGATATCAATGATTTTCAAAAAAAGCGCGTGGAAAATGTCCGCGCGATAGCGCACATGATGTCGGAGCGAGCAAGATATTTTAAATCAAATATTGAGGTTGACCCAATGTCGGCTTTTGAACGCAGAGTAGTGCATGAATTTTTGTCCAATGCAACGGATCTCAAAACCGAATCAGTCGGTTTTGGGCCTTCTCGTCGAGTAGTCATTAAATATATAGGAGGAATTTGACCCCCTGCTTTCAGCTCTCCCCCTTAGCAGGGGGAGAGGGAACCCTCCCCTCCTTTCTGAGGAGGGGTCAGGGGTGGTGACTTATTTTATATCTAGTTCCCAAAGAAAAGAATCTTTTTTATTCACAAAGAATAAGTAATTTTCGTCTGCGTCCAAAGTAAGTTTAATGCCGTCAACTTCTTCGGTTGCAACCGTGACCGGATTTAATAACAAGGTGCTATTGCCAGTTTTAACATCTATTCTCCAAAATTGGTCATTAAAAGATACTTCTCCTTGGTACCAGGAATCCGGATATTGACCCAATTCAAATGATTTTGGCACAGCGCAGTAAATAATATCGCTTAACTTGCCCCAAACGCATTTTTCCGGCAGAGTTTTTATTCCTAACGAATCAGAATTTCGCGTATCTGCATGATAAATACTAAGTGATAAATTATTATTGCCATAAAGAATTAATTTTCCGTCCGGACTTCCCAGCGCAGTTAGCCCATTTATGTTGCCCAGAATTTTAGTTAAATTTTTACCGGTATCATCAATGGCATACACAAAACCGGGGACATTTGCGGACGGTTTAGTGGAAAGAGTGATGGTGTTATTACTTCCCCACCATGATAACCATTCAGTAAAAGGAGAATCAAATATCTGAACTTTCTTGTTATTTAATAAATCTAGAGTTGTGCCTATTGCGCTGTCTCCGGAATTGAATAAATAGAAAATTTTTGTACCATTAGGCGATAAACTGATATCTTTAATGTTACTTGGCAAGAAAGATCCCTTAACTTCGTTAATTGAATTCGGGTCTGTGCCCAGATATTCTTTAGGCAGAGCGCCGACAAAAGTTTCAATGGTTGCGTTGTCTGTTTTTAGATATCGCATAACCACAGATTCTCCATTATTGCCAAAATAACTATCCCAAACTCTGGGGATAATTGTTCCGGAGAATTTTTTTTCTATTATTTCACCGGCAAAGGTTTGATAAATATTCCCCGTGGATTTTTCCACGTATCTCAAAAATGGCATAAATTCGGTTCCTCCTTCTTTTAGTTTTTCTTTTGCGAAAACTGTATATCCGGCGATGGGCATACTGGAAATTTTAGTTAATTTTGTTCTTTCTCCCGTCGCAGCAGGCTGATATCCCGAAACATCAACTGGAGAGGTTGTATCTCCGGGTTTTGTACTGGCTCCAAATGGATTAAATTGCGAAATAAAATTTATCCCCGAATCAATAGTTCCCGGTGTTGTTGAATTTGTTCCCCGAAAATAGAAAAATCCAAAAATTGCAGTTCCCGCAATGAGTAAGATTATTATTAAAAGTATGAAATTTCTTTTGGACATAAAATAAACTTAACTAATTATCTTCCATCCACCGACCAATGCCAAGGTTCTGACCCTAGATTTTGTAAACCAAAACTCGCTGCATTTGTTGTTAGCCAAATGAAACATCTATTGTCGTGTGTTTGTATTGCTGTTTGTCCATCACATGTTAAATCAACAGCCAAGCCGCTCTCGTGCATTGATGTTCCCGGTATTGCTGTCGGAGGCCTACAATCACTTGCTGGTGATGTGTTAACATCAGGACAATGGTTTTTTGTTCTTAATGCTATTTGTGTTTCGTGTGATCTATATCCCCAACCGGATATTCTATAACCCTCAGACCAAGCTTTGTTAATCATAGATTGTACATTGCTTGAAATCCTTCTGCACAAAGTAAAAGTTCCTCCCGAGGTCTCTACTTTTGTTATTCCCTCGGAGCAAGTTCGTACGCCACCAGTTGGAATTATTTCATTAGGATTAAAGTCTCCTGCGGTTGGTGGTGCTTCATCTATGGTTATTTTTGCTTCTGGCAATTTATCCAGGCATACATTAAGCAATAAAGGATTTAACGTATTTAAAAGCGCCCAAGCGCCCAGAGCGATGACGAGCCCCAACAATGCATTACTGATTCTTTCTTTGCCGTTTCCTTTGGCTGACGGCAGTTCACTAGTCATATATTCTAGTCCACCAAGCACAATCATTATTACAGCCAAAACTGCGGCAAAACCAATAAGCAGGTTAATCATGATGTTCATGTATTTACTGAAAGCGCAAGGGGTGGCCGTGTCAAAACAAGGTTTTTCCACTCCTTTGCTATCCTTGCAAAGTTTATCTCCCAGTCCAGGCAAAGAGGCCAGAGGAGTATAGGTTGTGTCTGTGTTGATTTCAGGCGCAGGTGCAGTGGGTGTGGGCGCGGGAGGCAAAGGATTGCCCGACGCTGTATCCCTCCATGCTCCACCTAGTGTTGCGCACTGTTCTTCAGTAGTATTATCTCTATAACTAAATCCGCCTTCGGCAAGAGGAATACTATAGCAATTTTTTTTTATTTCTTGCGCTTGAATTGTCCATGCCGAACTAAAAAGTCCGACTAGCGTGATAGATATTAAAATGTAAAGTAAGAATTTTTTCATTTTTTAAAATCTCTATTAAAACTGCACACTAATTTCTTTTTCCGCCTCTTGGAAAAGGGTTTTGACATTATTAACCATCACCTTAATCAGCGCGTTTCCGGTTCGCCCAGTCTCTGATTTGACCGATAATCTATTTTTAGAATTTGGTGTTTGTATTTTTCCTTTATTTAAGGACCAATCAAAAACGAGATCGGAGGAATTTATGTTTTGAGGTGAGAAAAAATACGGCTCGGCAACTAGAGTCGTTCCTTCTGAGTCCACCTTGAATCCATTACTTAAGGCTCTCTCCCATTTGGTGCCAAGCGACGGATTATTTTCGTAAAAAATAATTTTTTGTTTTGAGGTCAGGAGTTTTATGCTGCCGGAAGCGGTTGCCTTTCCGGAGATGTCGGATACTTTTACCTCAACGACATTTTCTTTGTCTAAATAACTATTTTGCAAGTTGAAATAATTTTTACCCCATCCGGAAGAATCAGATTGAATGTCGCCGTCCTTAGTCCAAACGTAAGACAAATTGCCCGCACTTACCCTTTCACCCTGGTTCATCAAGTTTGGCATGGCCACTACTTTAAAGATGCCCTGACTTCCCACCAGCGCCTTGCCTTTGTAAAATGGCGGAACATATGAATCGCGAGCTTCCCAAAGAATATCCATATCTGTCGGTGTTATCGTGATTGTTTTTTGAATACTTTGTCCATCAACTGTGTTTATTGACACAGCTAAGCTCAACAAAGAACCTGAATCTTTAGTTGTAAAATAAAAAACTTTTTTACCAATTCCTCCGCTTATTTCTTCGCTGTTTATTGACCAAGAGATATATGCTTTATCAAGATTAGTGCTAAAACTGCCGAGCGTAGCAATCACATCTTGGTTTGGGCTTGGAAATTCCGGCGAAAGGCTCAGAACGATGTCTGTACTGCGTATTTGAGCCGATGCGAACGATCCAAAAAGAGTAAAAACAAAAAGACCAAATACAAGTATTAAAATTGGATATCTTTTTGTCATTTCTCTAATCATATCACTTTTTTTGAGCCATCTCCATTTCTTCCAAATCTTCTTTGGCTTTTCTGTTTAATAATATTTGTGAAGGATCCGAAGTAATAATTTGATCTTCAGTGTAAGAAGCAATGTTTTTTATGGCAACATGCTTTAGCCCCGCAAAGAATATCCCCTCTCCAACGCCAGATTCCAAAAGTAGATATTTCTCTTCATCAGTCAAGTTGAAAGTTTTTTGCAAAAGATCAATGGTGGTGGGCGATTGTTTTAAGAGAAGTTGAATAGAAGAGTTCGTGATTATCGGTACGCCATATGGGGAATTCAAAAAGTCAGCTGCGTCTTGGGTGATAGTGGAAAGACCTAGATAATATTTTCTGCCTCTTTTGGCGATGGAATAAAGAAAAGACGCGGTATCTTCGGATTTCATCATCCACCAAGCTTCATCCACCAGCAAGAGGCGTTTTTTCAGATTTTTTCTTATCGCGTTCCAAATATAGTGCATAATAATATACATGGCGACCGGTTTTAATTCGTCTTCCATGTCCCGAACGGAAAATACGGCAAACTTTTTATTTATATCCACATTGCTGGCTCGGTTTAAAAATGTTGCCCAAGAACCCTTGGTGTATTTTGCCAATCTTTGTACGACCGAGTCGCTACCATCCATGCCGGAAAGCACCATCTCAAAATCCGAGAGAAGTGGGGGTTCAATATTGGAAAAATCAGATTCCGGAGTGATGTCTTTAATGGCGTAAGTTTCTGAAATGGCTCGATCCACCATTGAATCTTCTTCAGGGGTGAGTCCCCCGAGCATCAATCGAAAAAGTCCGACTAAATTAATGATATTGGAACGTAAAACATCTTCAGCTGTTTCATCTTCTCGGGGTATTGGCAAATCAAAAGGATTCATGTGGTGGTCGGAAGAGAGCGAAATGTTAAAATATCTGCCACCGACAGCTTCGGCCAAGAATTCATATTCCCTTTCCGGGTCAATGACAATAACATCGGTATCAAACATCAAGGATCTCAAAATTTCCAGTTTTGCCGCGTATGATTTTCCGGCGCCGGCCTTGGCGAAAGTCACGGAGTTGTAATTTTCCAAAGAAAATCGGTCAAAAATTACCAGACTTGAATTATGTCGGTTAATGCCGTAGAGGATGCCTCGGTCAGAAGTTAAGTCAAAAGAAACAAATGGGAAAACACTGGAAAGCGGTTCGGAATTTAATTTTTGATGGATGGCCAACAGATCGGTATTGGTTGGAATGACGCTCTTAAAAGCGTCTTCTTGCTGGAAAAGCGCCGGCTTAATATAGATTAACTTGGATTCCAGCATGGATTTTATTTCATTTTCCAGCTTGAACAATTCCATATCATTGTCTGCATAAATAGTGATATAAATGCCTACGTCAAACATTTTTTCCTGCGCTTGAATTAAATTATCTCGCAGTCCTTCCAAGTCTTGATAAGCGGTATCCAGCATTGGATCACGCACCATGCCTTTTGTTTCACGGACATTTATCTGACTCTGCACTTCGGCGACTTTTTTCTGAAATTGTCGCAATATCAAAGAGGTGTCTATCGGATGGACAAAAATTGAAATATCAAAAACTTTATCTAAATTGATTATTGGAGAAAACCAATTATCAGACAAAAATCTTGGGTAAGATATGATGAAAAAAGTGCGGGCTATTTTGTCGCCGAGACTGAGGGATTTTGAATCAATTTTAAGCGCAGAGGGGGCGATGACATCTTGAAGCTCTAAACTAGCCGATTCGTAAATTTGTTCCGGCAAAACCGCCAAAGTAGACGCATTGATCATGCTTTCTTCACTACCACCCTTCTTTTTTTTAAATATATCAAAAATTCCCATATAAATTTACTCTAACTTAATCTTCCCTTCTACCTCTCCCGGATTGAAAACTTTATAAAACACTTCTACGATTTCTTCCGTACCCAATTGGGCTGATTTTATACCACAGCGGCTAAGTCCCTGTTGGATTACGCCTACTCGTTCTTCTAGCTGAGACCTCTTTTCTTCAAAATCTTCTTGCTTAGCTGTTTTTATTTCCTCTTTATTTTTTCTGGAAAAGAATCCCTTGAGCCTGTCGGAGTCCGACTTCAAATTGACATAAGTATAAGGTACTACCACAAAAAAGGTTTTAGTCATTATACTGACTGAGTCGGTGAAATTTTTAATAAATTCTATGTATTCTTTTGTTTGCAACTTGAGCAAGGGCTCGGTTTGTACTTTCATTCTCTCTTCCAAGAGTAAAAGATAAGGTCGGATGTCCAGCCTTCTTGATTGGACTGACATTTGAATAGAAAAATCCAGAGTGTTGAGAAAGCTTTGAAACTGAAGGATTGTCGCCCTCTGTTCTTCGTCCGATTTCAAAGATAGATTTATTGAATTGGCCAGCACGATGGCTCGCAGTCCGCCGTCTTTTAGCACGATTATCCCATCGCGGATTTCTTTGATCGGTACAAATTCTTGAGTTGCTTTTGCTTTTAATGCCATATTTTTAAAATGCTAACCACTTATATTTTCATGTTTACTTGAATCCAACACATCTAAACTCCAGGCCAGGTCTCGTAACTTATCTCCACCAAAACGGGCCTCTTTTTCTAAATTTTCCCTTTGTTCATTTCCACTTGAAACAGGAATTTGTTGTGGCTTTCCGTTTATTATTTTATTTTTGCGTCTTTCCCAAATATAAAGCTTGTCTTGAGTAAGATAATTGAACCCCGCCCCAACCATATTGAGGAAAGGTTTATTGTTCGGCCGATAAAACGTAAGCGCCAAGGAAAATCCCGCTACGAACAAAATAGGTATTGCCCCAAGCCAAAATCCAAGCAGTCGGTAAAGGATAAAACACAAACCTGCCCCACCCGCCAAATAAACAAACTCTTTAAAAGTGAATGGGCCAAAAATTTTATCTTCTATTTCTAAAAATTGTGGAACTTTGAATTGCATTTTAATCGTTTGGTGATAATCGATATGGATCTTTCGTTTTTGAATAATCTTTTGGCGCTTGCGGTACCGAATTTGTATTTTTTGAAAGATTATCTAGTGTATATTCTGTCTTAACCATTGGGATTTGGAGAGGTTTGGAGATTTTCTGTCCCAAGGTAGATTGTATTTCTGGTTTGATTATCACTTCTGGCTTTTCTATTTTTTTCAACATCTCTTCCCTGCTTGGCATAGTGATTACTGACGGAGCAGAAGCAGAGGGCAATTCAGCAGTTGTCGACAAGTTTGGCATTATTTCAATACCAGCCGATTTTAGTATATCTACCCCCTTTTTTTCTTCTACCATATTCGTTTTATTTTCAAATATATTTTTTCTTCCGGTATTTTTGATTAATTCTTCTCTGATTTTTTTAAAAACCAAATCATTCATTTCCTTTGCCAATTCATTCGCTTCGGCTCCGGAAATTTTCATTCTGTTTTCCAATTCCTTTGGGTAATCGGCTGGATTTAAAAGTCCGCAGAGTAATAATTCTGTTTCTAATTCAAGATCTCCCAATTGTTCAAAATTATATCCCTTTGTAGCCCTCAAGCCTAAAATAGCCGCTTTCCAATCAACTGTCGCAATGGCGCTGATAGTTTCTGGCGATAATCCGGCTTTTGCCTTTTCAATTTTTATTTGCAATAAATCTATTGTTTCGTCCGTCATATTTTTACTTTTTACTTTATAAACCTTATAGCTACTCTATTATATAGTAAATTTACTTCTTAAGTCTGTAATTCTTTTAGGACTAATCGGGATATTTGTTTTATTCCCCTCTCCTCCTTTTTGAGGAGGAGTGCCAAAGGCGAGGTGGTGATTAAGAACCTCTCCCCCTGCCAAGGGGGAGATTTGAGAGGGGGTCTTAGAATTACCACCCCCTGCCCCCTCCTTATCAAGGAGGGGAGGAATTTCTATAAATGCAGAATAATCTCCACCAGAGAGAATGAAGTTTAGATTCTGTTGCCAATTTGCATTTTCATAAATATTTTCTGCCCCTTCTAAATCATCTTCTATTTTTCCGTATGCCTCTTCAAGCTTTTCCTTAACATCACGGAATAGTTGTTGCCTTACGTCATTTACTATATTATCCAATTTAACTACGTCTATCTTCAAATTATTTTCCAGTTCATTTGGAAAATCATCCGGAAGGACCAAGCCGAGCATTACTAGGGTTACTTCTGTTTGAAGTGTTTCAATTTGTTCTGGGTTAAGTCCATTTTTTTTACCGATGTTTTCTACCCTATTACTCAATTCCAAATTAACAAAAAGCTTTCTTACCTCTATGGGTAATTTTTTCATTTGCCTTTTAATTATTTCCTCTATTTCTGGGTCCATGTTGTTTTGTCCTTATTTATTAAATATTTAATTATGTGGCGCTTCCGGGGAAGGTCCAGGTGGTGGTGTTCCAGGCTTTTCAGCTGTTCCTCCCCCTGATCCTTCATCTGCGAGAGCCATTGCCGCTTCTTGCAGTTTCTTTTTCTTTATTTTTGCCATCTCTCTTATTCTAACGGCTGCCACTCTATTTGTCATAAATATCTTTCTACCTTCAACTGTTTTAGCGCGGTTTTCTCTTCTCTCATCGTTTTTCAATTTAATTTCGTCTTCACTTAGTCCCCTTTTTGCTTTCTCGTAGTCGCTAACACTCAAACTAGTAGCAAATTTTTCTTGTTTTTCCGAGTATTCTTTTCTAGTTTTAGTAAATCCACCAACTTGTGCCTTGCCGAAAGTATTTACCTTAAGTCCAGTTGAACTTAAATCTTTGCCCATTACTTTAACTCCTCTTGCGTCAAAGCTTCCTTCCCCCGCCCATCTTGTTGCTCTTAATGCGCCTCCAGCGAATTTACTTTTTGCGGCGTAATCTTTAAATTTTTGGTTCTCCGCTAAATTAGTAGCAACTCTACCAAGTGTTTGTCTGCCTCCAAGTGCTACCGCGCCCGCACCCACACCTAACGCCACTCCTCCAATCATTTTTCCAGCAGACACAACTGCTGCTCCCACCTTGCCAGAATATTTCGTCGCCAAATCTTTAGCCTTCATTAGAAGAACCATTAAAATAGCGAAAGGAATTACTACACTCATTAATCGCTGAAAAATATCAGCACCTTCAGAATACTGAGCTAAAGTTTTTAGAAAATCTGTGAATAATACTATGATATATAAAAAGAATATAAATATCGGAGCGAGAAAAGCGTTTTTTGATAAATCGTCCCACCATTCCTTGTGGCCAAAAGGCACATCAAAAGGCACCGTATAAGATATAAACGCCAAAGGAGAAAAAATCATCGCAATCCAAAGAGAAACAACTCTGGCTACAAAGAGAAGGGCTACGGCAAAGAATACATACGCAGTGTAGAGAGTGATGGCTGCAAGTAAAAGAGCTATAAAGATAAATGTTATAGCGTCATAATTTGGTTCGCCCGGTTTGAGTATGAGTTGGGGGTTAAATTTATTTATTAAACCGATAGAAATAGATTTTTCCCCGCCATCCCCGGGTTTAAAGTCTTCGCCATTTGAATTGATTGGGGTAATGTTATTATAAAACACCTTTGCCAATATATTTGAGGCATCAATAACCACTTTCGTGGTGAATAAACTGAAATTTATAATCAGGGCTACTATTATAATATAACTGATAAGTTTTTTACTGCCTGACACATCCAAACTAAGCACAGTCTTAATGGCAATGTATAAAAGAGCAATAATAAAAAATATATTGGCGACATCTCGCACTGCGCCCCAGGCTTTTGAAACAAATTCATTGTCGTAAGAAGAACTATTAGTGGAATAATAGACAAAATAATCAAGGAATTGTCCTCCGAGTCGGGCAATTTTTGCAGACAATACCCAAATGGTATTGCTAAGTGATGCGAGACAACCAGTGCTAAAAGGATTAACTCCGCAATTAAAATCCGTTTCGCCGGTGCCAGTATCTCCGTAAAGTTCTGTCATGTCAGGCTTTCCCCCAGCGTTCAAGCAAGCCGCCGGTTCAAGTTGCTGAGAGGGAGGAGTTACATTATCTTGCGTAGGGAAAACGCAAGTTACGGGTATTGCACGTGCTTTTGTCGGCGAACCCAAAAGTCCAGCTAGCACGACGAGTATTAAAATGTAGGGAATAATTTTTTTCATCCCGTTAGAAGTTATTTTATTTTGTTCATTGATTTTTATCATGTTAATCTATTTTGTTAGAAGTGACTTCTAACGGGATTCATTTACTATTTACTATTTTTGAAAATAATATTCATAACCGGAAGCATTTTTGAACACAGTGGTTAAGTTTCTAATATCCACTATTTTCTCGTCATAATATTCATAGACAGTCAATTTATTGCCAACCAGCTGGAGTTGGTAAGCGGCGATATCCGGAAAAGACACGCGTATTTCTTTTCTATTTTCATTAATATAACCGAACATCCTGGCAAATTGGTCAGATAAATCCCAAGCAAAAGTTTGCAAATCGGTTCCTGCTTGATAGCCGTATGTTTTTGCGTAGATTGGGTTGTTGATTATTTGTCGAGTGAAAACTGTTTCAATGCCTTCATGGTAGCGGACAATAGCATCATTGGGCGGAGTGGCTTTTTGTCCCAAAACTAGATTCCCCCATGTTCCCGTTCCGGCGCCTCCCGTCCCCGTACCATTTGTCCAGGTGCCAGAACCAGTTGGACTTGTCCAAGTGCCAGAACCATTTCCTGTTCCGGCCCAAGTAGCGGTTCCGCCACCCCCTACACCACTCGTTGCTGTCCAAGTTCCGGAGCCGGTTCCTGTACCCCAAGTTCCACTGGTTGCATTTTCGCCTCCAGTATTTCCGCCAGCATCACTTCCACTTCCCCAAGTTCCATTGTTGACGTTAGTAACTGCTATTCCTCCCGAGGTGACTCCTCCCGTGATCGTTCCACTAGTAATAGCGCCACTTGATATTGTTCCACTATTTATTGTCCCACTGCTGATTGTTCCGTTTGATATCGTTCCACTACTAATAGTTCCGCTGGTGATGGTTCCGCTTGTAATATTTTCATTATTATCTACTTCAACTCCTGAAACACCGACTCCTCTTATCGTTGCATTTGTTATATTTCTCCCGCTTGCTGTGGAGATAGTAGCTCCGGTAATAGTTCCATTTGTAATTGTGCCGTTTGTTATTGAGCCCGAAGTCAAAACACCTGCCGACAATATTCCTCCACTGATTGTTCCACTTGAGATATTTCCACTTGAGATATTCCCACTATTAATAATTCCACTTGATATTGTCCCGTTGGCTATCGTTCCACCACTAATCGATCCACCAGAAGTACTCCCACTTGAAATAATTCCATTTGATATCGTCCCATTGTTAATTGTTCCATTAGTTATTGTTCCGTTTGTAATAGTTCCATTGCTAATAGTTCCGCTGGTGATAGTAGCGCTTGTAATTGTTCCGCCATTCATTGTCATGCCGTTAATCGTACTATTAGATATAGATCCTCCCGATATATTTACATTTGAAATTGTGCCGTTGCTGATATTATTGTTTATCGTCGTCCCGCCTGTGGTGGTATCAATGGCTGTTGTTCCACCCGGTGTTGTCCCTCCCGTTGTTGTTCCACCCGGTGTTGTCCCGCCTGTGGTCGTGCCTCCAGTTGTCGTCCCGCCCGGCGTCACTCCTCCAGGAAGATTACCACCTATAATTCCTATAAGATCATTAATTCCCAGATCAAGAAAACTTATACCGCCTCCACTAGGATTGTCAGTTCCAATTCTTCGGGGTTCTGTCGTAAAAGTTAAAACGGAGCCATTGTGTAAAGCCTCAGATTCTTTTCCCACTATCGCGTTGAATTGATATGTCGTGTTTGGTTTTAATCCCGTCAATTTAAAACTAAGATTCCCGTGAGAAGTGGCTTTAGGCTTGAGCGTGTATTCTTTTTCACTGACTATTTTTGACGGATTCGATGGTGAGTTGAACCCCCAAACTTCGTTATAAACAAAAGAAGTTTTCGCTTTTTCGTTTGCCGTATCACTTTTATTGGTGACGCAATAACTGCCGTTTAGGGTGGCTGTCGTGTCTGTTACTTGAGTTGCCTCTTTCGTGCTGAATGTTGTGTCATAGCAATTAGTGTGAAATTTTTTAACAACACTTTCACCGCCATAGATGATCTTTTTTTTGTTTGAAATAATAGCGCAATAATAATAAGTGGTGTCCGGAGTCAAGCTGGTTATTGGCTGATAAAAAGAGGCTGCGCTTGCCGTTCCTAATAGTATGTCTTTGGTTGAAATCATATTTGATCCGTAAATGTCGTTGCAGAAAATAGGCGAGATGGATGAAGCTGAATACCTGAAATAGGCGGTGGCATCAAGGTCTGAAGTAGCGCCAGTGCTGTTGCATATTTGTCCGGTAGTTGGGCTGTAGTTTGTGGCTGAAGTGCATCCGTTCGGAAGAATATTGCTTGTGCTTTCTCGGCCCCGCAGAATGGCAGTGGTGGCGGTAATGTTGTCGGCGTCATCAGTCATGACGGTAATGTCTGGTCCGGAAGAGGCGGTAGCAATTATTATTGCGGTAGAAGCTGTAAAGAAATTATTTGAAGCAAGTTCTTTACATACAAGTACGTAAGTCGCTGATGAGGTTATATTATTAATTACTTCATTTCCTGAATTTCCTTTCTGCCCAGACCAACCAGTGGTGGCAGTGCAGTACTCCATGTTAAATGAAGACCAAGTAAGAGTAGATGACCCATTATAGGGTACGGATATTGGACTGGCATAAAGGCTAACATGGGTTGGAGAAATTGCTAAAACATTATTTACAAATGATAGCCCGGCCATCAAGATAATTATTATTATGATTTTTGTTATATTTTTTTTCATTTTTTAATAGACTCCGATTGAAGATTCAAATGGACCACCAATTCCCCCACTTGATGCGCCAAGACTACGTGTGATATTTTCTGGCTTTGGGAGGACATCGCTTGTTTTCAACTCGCACTGAGGAACTTCGCCATTTTCATTTGCAGCACAGGCTGTTAATTTATCTTGATCGATTTGAAATTTGTAAAAACCCAAAAAGCCAGGTCCATATTTAATTGTTGTATTTCTATTTGTTTTATTTGCATGACCAGGGGTAAGTCCACTAATCTGTGGCCATGGATCCGGTATGTCTCCACCAATAGGCAGATCGTAGGTATAAAGAATTGGGAATGGGTAATCCATTCTGGCCGTTTGATTTATTTGATTAGATAAATGATTATTATTCTGCAGTTCTTGCTCGCAGCCCAAAGGTCCTTTTAGGAGGTCTTTATAAACATAATTCTTTTCATCAATAATTTGTTTTAATAAATTGTCCGCACTTGCTATGTCATCTCCATTGATCATATTGGCCGATACCCTGCCAAAAGCATTAATTTGCGGTCCCAAATTTATTTCATATTGTTCTTGTTGTTTATCGGCTGGAACGATATTTTCGTTTTCATCCTTGATGGTGCCATTAGTAAGTTGTGTATTTAATTTATCAACATTAGTTTTTATTTCGTTTAATGTAGCAACTACGCTATTCATTAAAGATATTTTATCTTTATTATTTTCAATTATCTGTGCATAACCTTTTAATTTATTAAACTCAGACGCCGCATCTCTAGTTATTGAGGGCATAACTTTTTCATTGTATACCATGTGTATGAGATCAACGTATCTCTCTAAAAGTACATTTAGAGATTGTACGACTCCTTGCTTGCCTTGTATATTATTCGTATTCGGGTCGTTGCTGATGTGGCTAAACCAACTATGTACACCCGTTAAACCATGAATAATGTTGCTATAATAACTTCTAACCTTTTCAGCATTATTATCACTCCCAAAAAAGCCTATTATTTTACTTATAACGAAGCCAGCCACAGCGCCAACGGCCGCACCAATTACTGTGCCGACTACAGGAATCACCGATCCCATTGAAGCGCCGATTATCGCTCCGCCCAGCGGGCCTGCCGTTGTGGCGACAGATTGGGCGGCGCCGACAAGCTGTTCTTTTGTTTTATTGGCAACACTTTGTTCAGTTTCCGGAATAATCACATTCGTTACTGCGTCCAACACCCTTCTTGAATCTTCTTCCCAACCTGGATGTGGTCCCGGTATGCAGTAATCCAGCTGGGCAATGGCCGGGATGAGTCCATAAGCGTTAGATACACCATCGTTTGGAGCCGGGGTCAGAGAAGAATACTCGCAGCTTTTTGTTATTTTGGGGTTAGGGTCAAAATCAAAATTGTCATTATCGCACTTGATGCTGTTCGTAGCAGTTTTAAAGTGGTAGCTGCCATATATACCATAACGTACTTGCTTTTGACCAGAAAAAGAGCAGGTTCCGTCTTCATTCGCGCAGAAAGTCCATTGACTATTCATTTTATAATCTTTCCCGTCAGTTGTGGAATTCAATTCTTTATTTTGATCTTCCAGCTTAAGTATGTAAGTTCTCTGTTCATCTATCAAAGCTTGAGTGAGATCTGTGCGGATATTAAAGTTTGGATTGGCGGAGAGCCAAGAGCTGGCGAGCTGAACAGGACGGAAATCTTTTTCTGTTTGACTTGAATTGTCTCCCGAAAAACTATCTTGCGCGTAAGTAAAAATTCCGTCAGATCCCTCATTTCCCAAGTTTGCATAGCCCTTTTGCATTAGGTCATTAGAAAATTTACTCATCAATGCGTCTAAAATAGCTGCCATGGCGTCATTTAAGTCGTCCGCTTTTAGTAAATTATTTTCCGGATATTTAATAGTGGATGTTGCCGCCTCAGCAATTAATTTTCCTGGCGTTACATACTCCCACCTATTACAAACTTTGGCGTCCGGAGTGCTATTCCATCTCGTCAAAGCACGATTATACTGGGCATTGCCCGCTAGGGTAATGGGATAGTCTTCTGGTTTTGGCATAGCCCCCCTTCCTGTCCCTGCTATGGCCGCATCATGTTCTTCTCTAGTTACGCCCTTTGGATCAACACAACGTTGATCGCCCAAGAATCCATCCGCGGCTTGTAATGCCTCGCGGACATTTTGCGCCGTTGATTGAGTTGTGCCTTCAAGTCTTCTTTGCAATTCGCTTGAAGCCATTAACTGAAATCCCAAAGCATTATTTCCCGGATATTGCGTCATTGCCGACCAAGCGCCCCATCCACCCTGATCAAAGTCCAGCCAAAAAGCGTTGGCCGAATATTGCGGAGTGGTGTTTTTAATTAATTCGTCTAGAGAATATCGCGCATTGTCGGCAAATTTATTATTAAAGTGCGCCGCTTGATTTCGCAACCAAATTTCACCGAACGGGAATAACTCCGGATTATTTATTTCTAACCTGAATTGCAATACTTCATTTTTGGCGATGTCATTGAAGAATTTACTTGGGTCTTGGATAAAAGCAGGTTTGCCATCAAAACCGCTATTTATCCAAGCGACAGTGCTTAAGGTTATCTTTTGTAAAAGCATTTTTATAACCAAACGCCCGATGCTTTTTATGCAACTATCATTCGCGTCAATAGAGGCTGTGCTTTTTTTAACTTCTTCTATTTTTGTGTCCAGTTTTCTTAATTTTTTATTTGCTTCTGCGTCATAGGTGCCAATCGCATCAAGCTGGCTCGCCGCTTCCGATCTTTCTTCTGCGAGAGCTTTGGCTTTTTTTGCTTCTTCTTGGGCTGTTTTAGTTGCTATCGCGATAGCCTCAGAAGCTTCACCGAATAAGTATTTTGTCGGGCCCGTTAATTTGCCTCTACATAAAGGCAATTGAGCGATAGCCGGAACGAGTCCAGCTGTATACGCTCCCAGACTTTGCGCTTCAGCTTTTTTAGGAATTCCGTAAAAGGGCATCACAATAAAACTGATGATGAGAAGTGAGGTGATTGAATTTTTAAAATTGAAATAATTTTTCCCCATTTTACATTTTTATTATATCATTCTTGCGTTAAAATTGTCTCTAAATCTGCCACGGCTTTTACTAACTCCGCGCTGTATTTTTGATATTGAGAAATTCCTTCAAGCCCCACCAACGGATCTTTTATAATTTTTGCCATATTTAATACGCTGATGCCCGTATTATTGGAGCTATTGGCGATTGATAAATGATATGTTTCAAGTTCACTAGGTACGCTTATTTCCATCATTTTTTTGGCAAAATTTTGATAGGCGCTGGCGATTGAAGGCAATTTACTATATGGGTCAGCATTGACTGCAGTACCAGACGCAGCCAATCCACTATTCACAATATCTAACTCATCTCCGATACCGGCTTTTTGATAATTCTCAAATGTTTTTTTTACCTCTTCGTAATATTCTAGTTTGGTGATGGCATCATTACTATTTTCGTCAGTATTTATTCTGGCATCTTTTTCTGTGTAGCGGTCAATTAAAGCAGGATTCACGATTTTTTGTCCCAAAGCATTGGAAAAACCATTAATGGTATCTTTGTCTACTTGACCAGAAGCGTTCATTGCCGCAAAACTAGAAAAAAATTCGCGCGCGAATTTTTCCGTCTCGGTTAATTTTGTTACATTCACGCTTTGCTCTATATTCAATTCCTTTTTCTTGTTTTCTATATAAACGCTATCGGTCAAACTTCCAAAAGTATTAGTTTTGTTTCTGTCTGTGCCCCAGAGAGCTTCTTCCCAATCAGAGATGCCGTCGCCATCGGAATCATTTTGAATCAAACCAGCCACAGTTTGGTTTTCTATTTTTAAGGCAGTATTATTTCCCGCTTCCGTTGAAGTAAATATTTCTTTTACAAAAGGTTTAAAAAAGAAAGTGAAAACACTTATGACTGAAATCAAGCCAATAAATGCTATGACTGTGAATTTTGAGCTTGGCAGATATTTTTTATATTTTGTACTAAGATTTTTTAAATTCATAATTTGTTATTATCTTGAATTTCCAAAAATAGTTACTGTATCTAATGGGACCGTCACAATAACCGGAGGCTCTGCCGGCAAGATGCATTCAATCATCGTTTTGAAGCTATATTTACCCATTATTAATTGACCTGCCCTAACGCTGTTTCTAGTTTTAGAAAATATGCCGGCTGGAATAAAATAACTTACTGGTGTGCCGATGGGCGAGCCGATAGGCATGATTGAAAATGTAGAACCGAGCACAATGCACTGAAAGCCTGCCGCTTCCAAGGCTTGTATTTCTATCGCTTTTGGATAAATTATTCTTCCACCGAATTGCGGGAAGAGGCTAAGACCAAAACTGGCAAAAGCTATTTTAGTAGTGGCAAGCAACAAAAAAACGATTAGTAAGCTAAAAATAATGCCCCTTTTCATACATATAGTATAACAATATAAAAAACTAAATACTAGTCTTTGGCGAGTGTTTTAGTGAGGATTATCCAGTCCATGAGAGACAAGTCTTCCGCCCTCTTGTTTCCCAGCTCTTTTATGGAGGCGTGGTCTCCGTAGTTTAGAGATTTTAAGTTCCCGGAGAGCTTTTTTCGCTTGTGCGCAAACCCTGTTCTTACGATTTCCCAGAATCTAGCTTCGTTGATTTTTTCTCCCTCTCCTTTATAAGGAGAGGGCTGGGGTGAGGTGAATATTTTGCGAGAAATGTTTTTTATGGCAATTATCGCCGAGTCAACTTTCGGCGCGGGTGAGAAATATCGCGCCGACACCTTCATGATCATTTTTGGTTCTCCATATGCCTTGACCGAGATAGAGAGAATACTCTCCTTCCCGTCTCTGGCGATAATCCTTTTTGCCACTTCATGCTGAACCATCAAAATCATACTCTCTGGCTGATTCTTTTCTGTTAAAAATTTTTTCAAAATCGCGCCAGTGATGTTGTAAGGAATATTGGCGATAATTTTATATTCAGCTAGGTCTTGCCTAGCTGAATCAAGTTCTAGAATATCTTTATTTAACAAGACTAATTTGCCGTCTTTAATTTCTTCAACGAATTTTGTTTGTAAAAATTCAAAAAGCCCGTCATCTTTTTCTACAGCAATGACTTTGTCACTTTTTTCTAAAAGTTTTTTCGTCAAAGCTCCTTTTCCCGGTCCTATTTCCAAAATTATGTCGCCCTCTTTTATTTCTCCCGCTTCAACGATCTTTCGGAGGGCTATCTCTGATTTCAAAAAATTCTGTCCAAGTGATTTTTTTGCTTTCATGTTGTTTTTAAATATAAATTGTTTTTATTTTACCTTTTTCTCCCTCTTTTTCTAATAAATCCGCCGGAATATCCGAAATAAATTCGGACGGCGCGTTGATGTTGCGTGAGCCGAAAATAGTGCGGAAATTCGCGAACGACAAAAACAATTTTTCTTTCGCGCGCGTGACTGCCACATAAAAAAGCCTACGCTCTTCTTCCCTATCCTCGCCCGTTTCTTCATTATGTCTTTCGTGCGGGAAAAGTCCATCTTCCAGGCCAGTGACAAAAACATGTTTAAATTCAAGCCCTTTTGAGGCATGAACGGTCATTAACTTTACCGCATTTACCTTTTCTTTTTTCTCTTGAGTAATCATTAAAGAATCTTGATCAGAGGCGAGCGAAGCGTCCTCCAAAAGCTTTTCCACGCCCAACCCTTTTTCTAAATTATCGTATTTGAGCGCCAAGGTGACTAATTCTTTTATGTTTTCCAATCTTTCATTATCTTCTTCCGTACCAGACGAAAGTTCCTGCTCAATACCGGATTTTTTTACCACGAATTTTATTACTTCCGAAGTTTTACCGATATTTATTTTTTCTTTTATCTCTTCCAGTGTTTTATAAAAATTATTAATTTTGATTTTTACTTTTATCGGTAAGCTTTCAACATCATTTGCAAAAATTTTTGCCAAAGTGACTTTGCCAATACCGCGCGCGGGAAAATTGATGATTCTTTTTATATCAGAAAGGCTGTCTCTATTTAAAGCGGCGCGCAAATACGCTAAAGTGTCTTTAATTTCCTTTCTTTCAAAAAATTTTACGCCCAAAACTTGGTACGGAATGTTGTATCGCAACATTGCTTCTTCCAGCGCGCGAGATTGAAAATTAGCTCGGTAAAGGACGGCCACTTCGGACAATGGCGAGAATGCTACTTTTGCGGGGTCGCTGTCTCCGCGTGTTCGCTGAACTTCGGACAAGATGTTCTCAGACTCACCACGAAAATTTTCTGCTGAAAATTTTCTCTGTCCGTCGCCGTCGCTCCTCCCAAGGGTTCCCTTGAGAACATCTTGTCCTCCGTTATCCATAATCTCTAAAATTTTTGTCGCCACAAATTCGGCTTCGTCATTTTCTTCCAACGCTTCGTATAATCCGATTTTTTCTCCGGTTTTATTTTTGGTAAATAAATTTTTCTCCGGCCGATATCTATTTTTTTTAATTATTTCATTGGCGGCCTCCAGAATATTTTTAGTAGAACGATAGTTTTCTTCCAACAATACTATTTTGGTATTCGGGTAGTCTTTTTCAAAGCTTAAAATGTTTTTTAGATTTGCCCCGCGCCAAGAATAGATATTTTGGTCCGCATCCCCGACGACGCAGATATTTTTATTGTTTTCCGCCAGCATTTTGGACAACAAATACTGCACTTCATTCGTGTCTTGGTACTCATCTATATGCACATACTCCCATTTTTCTTGATAAATTTTCCTGATTTCCGGTTTTTCTTTCAAAAGTTTTGTCGCTTTTAAAAGCAAGTCGTCAAAATCAAGAGAATTTTCCTGCATTTTTTTCTTTTCATACAGAGACCAGACTTTTGCCACTATACCGCCATAGGCGCTCTTCTCCCCTTCCGCATAATCCACCAGATGTGTAAATTTACCTTTTTCTCGGCTGATAATGTTTTTTATTTTTTTTGGATCGTATTGTTTTGGGTCAATACCGATTTCTTTCATCGCTTCTTTAATAAGTCCGGTTGAATCATTCTCATCTAAAATCGTAAAGTGTTTCGTTAGCCCCAGCATCCGCGCGTTTTCTTTAATAATAAACACTCCGAGTGAATGAAAAGTGCTGACGAACGGAATGGTGTTCTGGCCCTTCGCGTTTTTTCCGATTTCCGCGATAATTCGCTCACGCATTTCTTTAGCCGCCTTGTTGGTGAAAGTTACAGCCAAAATTCGTTCCGGCGCGACCCCCTCCTTTATTAGATTTACAATTCTGTGCGTGATGGTCTTGGTTTTTCCAGCGCCTGCCCCGGCAATAACAAGAAGCGGACCCTTCATATGAAGCGCCGCTTCTCTCTGCTCTTTATTGAGCCCCTTTAGGTGTTCTTCCACTAAGATAATATAGCATAGAGTTAGTTTATAATTTTCCCATTTGGACTAAATTCGGCTAAAATAGTTTTCCCCACCCCCTTGACCCATGGTTGACTTTTGACCCTTTTTGGGCTATCATCTGGGGGTACCTTTAGATGGCAGAAAATGGCATAAAATGACTGAAATTCGGGGACGAGGGGTACTATCATGAGAACTTTAACTAAAATACTCAGCCCTATTCTGGCGTTTTCCCTGTTGTCTGGGGTGCTTTTTGCTTTGTTATTTATGCCTTTACGGGCGAATGCCGGTTTCTTTTCTTCTGTCCTAGGTGACGACGCTTACGCTCAAGCAGACAAGATTGAATCAACAGATAACTCACAAACCATGGATCTCCTTCAGGCGAATGTTTCATCTATTTCGGTTCTTCAAGATTCCAAGGGAAAGAAGGATGCTTCCTACGGGACAGTCAAAAGTGACAAAATTGATCCCGATATGGAGATAAACATTGTTTCTGATAACGCCATTCTTCCCGCCACTGGTCCGATGGGTGTGTCGGACGGCAAAGATACCTTAGACTCCTTTTCCGCTGAAACGAGTGTTTATGTTGTTAGAAAAGGAGATTCATTAAGTCAAATATCCAAGATGTTCGGTGTTTCTACAAATACTATTTTAAACGCGAACGATATGAAAAAAGGAGATAAATTAAAAGAGGGCGACGTCCTTTTCATTTTACCTATTTCTGGCGTTGAACATACTGTTACAAAAGGGCAAACCTTGAAAAGTGTTGCTAAGCTTTATAAAGTAAGTGTTAGCGATATAGCTTTTTATAACGGAATAGCGCCGGATTCCAAGCTTGCTGTAGGAGATGAAATTATGATTCCCGGAGGCGAGATGGCTGACGAAGGGGGCGATAAACCCGCAACAAACTTGAACTCAGCTCCGGCCAGGGACCAAAACTACTATGCTTTGCATCCGCTACAAAATCTTGCTGGATATTTTATCAATCCATTGCCTACTGGACATAAAACTCAAGGTTTACATGGTCCAGGAAACCGTGGAATAGATATTGGCGCGCCTAAAGGTACTCCTATATATGCCGCTGCACCCGGAAAAGTGTTGATAGCCAAGACTGGCTGGAGTGGAGGTTATGGGAATATGGCAATTATTGAACATCCTAATGGTACAAAAACTCTCTATGCCCACATGACTAAATTAGGTACTAAAACTGGCGCTCAAGTTGCCCGCGGAGAAATTATCGGTTATGTCGGTTCTACTGGGCATTCCACCGGCCCTCATCTGCACTTTGAAGTTTTCAATGCTAGAAATCCTGGCACCGATTGGAGTTGGGCAAACTAAATTTAATTAAATTTGCTTTCTATCCCTTACTTTGTGCGGGATGGGAGAATCGAACTCCCAACCTCAGTTTGGAAAACTGACGTTTTACCATTAAACTAATCCCGCAAGCGTTTTCTCTTATTTCTCTTAGGAGATGATAACAATCATTTACGATAAGAGCAACACAACCTCGCTACTTTATTTATTTGCAATAAACTCTACTATCACGAAGATAAGCCAGAAAATAATAAGCCAATAACTTTCTTTTTTGGAAAGCGTCCGTCCGGAACGCATGAAATGAAACAAAACAAGCGACGCGATTAACATAAAAACGCCCGTCACATATATTATTCTTGGCGGAAAGAAAAATGGATTTAGCAAAGCCAAAATTCCAACCACGACGGTGGCGTCGGCCAGAACCGTTCCCAAAATATCTCCAATCGCCAATGAATCATCCTGCCGGCGCGCTGATTTAAGAGAAAAGAAAAATTCCGGAATGGTAGTTCCCAATCCCACGATAAGCAT
>Ga0172379_10001079_pt1 | contig 58648 bp, 50 predicted proteins | sample GrowelOW334metaG_FD_119756 | JGI IMG/M metagenome (GOLD analysis project Ga0172379, IMG submission 119756) | Groundwater microbial communities from an aquifer near a municipal landfill in Southern Ontario, Canada - Groundwater well OW334 metaG | ecosystem: Environmental > Aquatic > Deep... | reverse complement strand
TTCTACTAAAACAGTCCAAGCCGGGTCAACTACTCCTTTCTCTTGTTCAATTACCGGCCTATCACCAGGCACCATCTATTACTATGTAGCTTATGCTACGAACGGGGTTGGGACATCATATGGCATGCCCGTTCAGTCTTTTACGACAGATTCAGTAACCACTTACACAGTTACTCCTAGTGCCGGTGCCAACGGTACAATTTCTCCAAGTACTCCACAGACGGTAAATTCCGGAGCTACCACCTCATTTACCATTGCCCCAAGTGCAAATTATTCTATCACCACTCCGGTCGGAGGTACTTGCGGTGGGACACTTGTAGGAAATACTTACACTACAAATGCTATTACTGCTAGCTGTACGGTTACGGCAAGCTTTACTTTGAATCCTCCTGGTACTTTCATTGTCAGTGGAACTGTTGGCGCGGGTGCAGGAGGAACTATTTCTCCTGCGTCACAAATAGTTAATTCTGGTGATACTACCACTCTCACTATTGCTCCGGATGCCGGAAGTTATATTTCTTCTGTCACGGGTTGTAGCGGATCACTTTCTGGCAATACTTATACCACCGGTTCTATTTCTGGTAACTGCACAGTTACCGTGAAGTTTATGTATGGAAATCTTTCGGCTAATAAATATACTTGTTCCATTCCTCTCAATCAAGGTAGTTGTTCTGATGTGACTTTATCTTGGGATACGACTAATCCCGTTGCTACTTCTGCGGTGACTTCGAATATAAACAATACTGGTAGTGATAGTCCGAATTTTTCGGTAGCATCTGGAAATTCCGGATCTGCTGTCTCGGTTGCTATTCCGTATAAAAATCGTAGTGGGGGTGTCAATCATGACGGTGAAGGAAGAGCGATATATCTTTATAATAATGGGAGTTTGATTGATCAGGTTACTGTCGTTCCTAGTTGCGCGGTTGGATCTTGGGATTCGACCAGTGAAACTTGCGTAGCTACTCCTATTGTTACAATTTCTGCTGATCCAACTTCCGGTACTGTAGGAACAGTAAATCCTTCTCTTACATGGAGTGCAACCAACAATCCTTCGTCTTGTGTTGCTAGTGGAGATTGGTCTGGAACAAAAGCAAGTAGTGGAACAAATGTTCCACAAGGGGTATTGTCTTCTGTAAAATTGTATACATACACCTTAGATTGTACTAATGCTTCTGGGACCGGTACGAACAGTGCGACAGTAGACGTCGTTGCTCTTGGGACATTTAGTGTGGATGCTTCTGTGGTAGGCGGTGGAGGAACTATTTCTCCGGCTTCTCAATCTATTAGTTCGGGGAGTACTGCAAATATTACGATTACACCAAATGCTGGAAGTTATACCGGTGTAAATTTAATCACAGGCACGTGTCCAGCAGGGTCACTCAATGGCAATACTTACACTACGGGCTCTATTACTGGTAACTGCACCGTAATTGTAAAGTTCATGTATGGAAGTCTTTCGGCTAATAATGTTTCTCTTATTAATAACAAATTAACTTGTCAAATTGATACCGGACAAAATAAATGTACCAATGTAACTATGACTTGGGGGACGACAAATCCGGTTGCCACTTCTGCAGTAACTTCCAATATAGACAATGTCGGAGGCACTTCTCCAAATTTCTCTGTTGCGACCGGTAATTCAGATACCAATGTTCCTGTTTTTATTCCTTATAAAAATAATGCCGATGGAGATGGTACCGGCCGAGGATTTTATCTTTACAATAATGGCAATCTTCTATATACACTTACCATAGTTCCGAGTTGCGGTGCTGGATCTTGGGATGTTGTTAGTGAAACTTGTTTGGCTGCTCCGTCTCTCTTCAACATTACTCCTAGCGCCGGAACAGGCGGTTCTATTTCCCCAAATACTGTACAAACAGTAATTTCTGGGAACACCAAAACTTTCACAATTACTCCGAATGCAAATTATGCTATTGTCACCCCAATTGGAGGTACTTGCCCGTCCGGTTCACTAGTGGGTAATGATTACACCACAGGTGCGATTGTGGCAGACTGTACGGTGACGGTTTCTTTCTCGGCTAATATGTCCGGAACTCTTACCCCAAGTACCCCATCCTGTTTGATAGCCGAGAATGAGAATTCTTGCGAGGTAAGCCTATCCTGGGGTGTACTAAATCATGAATCAAATATTTCGGCTATTACCGCCATTGGGATGATCGATAAAATATACACTGATGTATATTCCGGGACAGATTTGTTTACGGTTCCATATACCGGCAGAACATTCTTTCTTTATAACAACGAAAAATCTCTAGTACCAACTTCTCCAAACGGCGCAGGTATTGATGCTACTGCAAGTTGCAACCCCGCTACTCTTGTCTGGGATCCGGCGTTGAGCAAATGCGTATTAATTAATCCATTTATTGATCTTACGGCGTCTACCCCACCTGAAACCAATGCAGTCTTGGGTGTACAAAAAAGCTTTACTTCAAATATTGTTAACAACGGCAATACTGCTACCGGGGACATCTTCTATAATGTTATGCGCATAGCTCCGGGGTCATTTGGTTCAGGTTCTCAATCAGATTATGTTGTGGTTGAAGCAACACCACCTACGCCGGCTCCTCTCGGAGGGGGAGGTTCTCTGGCTCTAGCTACGGCCGCGTACACATTTACGGGAAATCCTAGAACACAATCAATTCAATTTTGCGCTGATTGGCCTCATGGGGCACTCGGAGAAACTCCTACATCAAAAATTACCGAATCGAACGAAAACAACAACTGTTCAACGTGGCAAAATATTGACATCACGGGTACTCCTCTTCCGGACCTTAAGGCTGGTGGTATCACTCCGATTACCGCCACTATCAATACACAAGTCACTTTCTCTTCAACGATAACAAACAGCGGTACAGCTTCCACAGTAAACGGATTCTCTAATTTCTTCCAAATACAAGATCCGGATGGTAGCACCATTCGCAATCTTCTCCCTGCTACTTCAATGACGAAGCTGGATTCTGGAGAAAGTAATATTGCTCAAAAAACTTATACCTCTACTTTTACCTTAGCGGGAATATATAAAGTCAGAGCTTGTACCGATAAGACCAATCAAGACAGTACCGGAGCTATACCTGAATCAAACGAGAACAATAACTGTGGTGTAGACTTCAGTGTTGCCAGTCCGGATGGTTGGACAACGGTGACTGTTACCAACACTCCTCTCTCTGTTGTTACTATTTCCGCGGATCCAACATCAGGTCCAGTGGGCACCAATCCGAAACTTACTTGGAGCGCAACCAATAACCCTACATCTTGTGCGGCTAGTGGAGACTGGTCCGGAGTAAAACCAACCAGTGGAACGGATATATCACAGGGAGCCTTGAATGGGATAAAAACTTATACATATACTTTGGCTTGTACTAACTCCGAGGGACTAGGCCCACAATCTAGTACGACTGTGCAAATTGGAGGGGGGGCAGGAGGAGGTCTGCATGGCACTCTTTCAGCGAAAGATGTAAATACTGGAAATGATACAGCTTTTTGCGAGATTCTCCTTGATCAGTCTGATTGTCAAGTAAAACTCAATTGGTCAACTACACCTTCGGATACCGCTCCAGTTTCTACAATTACATCTAATCTTCCTAGCCCAAACTCTCCTGCACTCGCCTCCGGCAATTCAGGTCAGGATTTGATAGTTGATGTTCCATATAATTCCCGTACATTTTTCCTAAAAAATAATGGCATAGATCTGGATTTGATTAACATTAGTTCAAGGTGCAAAGAGGGAGAGAACACCACCTGGGATGGTTCGAAATGTGTGCATACTCCTATTGATGGATACTGGGATACAGATTGGGGCGCATGTAGTAACCAAGGCGCCACGGATGCCCTTGGAACCAAAACCAAAACTTGTCACCCAGAACAATTCGGCGGACGACCACCTGTTCCAGCTTGCCCAACACCTCCACAGATTACTCAAGCCTGTTTCTCTCCATTGGCTGCCAATATCACGGCAAGTAGAACGCCTATTTATATAGGAGAATCGACTACACTTACTTGGAGTTCCTCGTTCCATACTTCTTGCGTGGCGTTAGCACCTGTTGGATTTGATATAGGTACTTCTGGTAATGCGACTGGCAGTAAGGATGTCTCTCCAGCCGCAACTACTATCTACACCATAAAATGTGGAAATGCGACAGCTAGCGTAGAAGTTGTTGTTAAAGATAAAGGAGCCGTTATAGAGCTTTAAAGGAACCTGAAAATAACCAAAAAAATCCCCAAAATAAACATTTGTGGGATTTTTTTGGTATACTATATTAAATGCAAATCAACGAAGACCAACTAAAGAAATTTATTTTAGAGTCGGGTCTTGTTTCTAAAACCGATCTGGAAGAGGCGCTTAAAAAGGCAGAAGTGCAAAAACAAAAAATCGGAGATATTTTGCTTTCGGACGGGAAGATAACCGAAACAGATTTAAAAAGAATGGAGGCTTTTGTTCTCGGTATTCCATTTATAGATTTAAACAATCAAAAAATAGATTTTTCTGTGCTTTCGCTCATCCCGGAACCTATTGCGCGTAATAATAATATTATTGCCTATAAAAAAAGTGAAAATGGCCTGGAGGTAGCGATGCTCGACGTGGATAATCTGCCGATGATAGATTTTATCAAGAAACGTTCCGGGTTGAAAATTTTGCCACGGCTAACGGACACGGCCTCCATTCGATACGTGCTCGTGCAATACCGCCAAAGTTTAGCATCCGAGTTTCAGGATATTATTCAAAAAGAATCCAATTCGTTTAAAGTGGCACCCAAAGAGGCCGAAAAAACCAGTGACAAGCCGGCGGAAAAAACAGAGAGCGAACTCAAAGAAATGGCCGAAGATTTGCCGGTGGTGAAAATTGTGGACTCTCTTATTTTTCATGCAATTTTACAAAATGCGTCCGATATTCATATTGAACCGGGAGAAAAAGATCTGACTGTTCGTTATCGCATCGACGGTATTTTACATGATGCGATGGTGCTTGATAAAAATGCCGGCAACGGCATTACCGCGCGTATTAAAGTATTATCCAATTTAAAATTGGACGAAAAACGTTTACCGCAAGATGGGAGATTTAAAATAGAACAAAATGGGGAAAAAATTTCTTTCCGTGTTTCTACTTTACCGACTTTCTTCGGGGAAAAAACCGTTATCAGACTTTTAAAAGAAACATCGCATGGGTTTTCTCTTGAGGGTCTGGGTTTTCACGGAGAAGGACTGGAGCGAATACATAATTCTTTAAAACAAAAAACCGGTATGGTGCTAGCGACGGGTCCGACTGGGTCAGGAAAAACCACTACGCTTTACACAATGTTGGATATTTTAAACCGACCGGAGGTAAACATTTCTACCGTGGAAGACCCGATAGAATATCAAATGCCACGCATAAACCAAACTCAGGTAAAACCGGAAATTGGACTTACTTTTGCCAATGGTCTACGTTCGTTATTGCGTCAAGATCCGGATATTGTGATGGTTGGAGAAATTCGCGACCGAGAAACAGCCGGGCTGGCTATTAACGCCTCACTCACCGGACATTTAGTGCTTTCCACAATTCACACCAACTCAGCCGCTGGCGCGATTCCGAGATTAATGGATATGGGAGTGGAACAGTTTTTAATAACCGCTACCGTGAAAACAATTATTGCGCAGAGGCTAGTGCGTAGGCTGACTCCCAACAAAGAAAAATATTTATTATCACCAGCGGAAATAAAAAATTTGGCAAAAATTGTTGATTTAGATCGGGTGCTAGGGTTTTTAAAAACTGAAAATATTGTCGGGGCCAACGATACTTGGGACAAAATTCCTTTCTATCGCGCCGTGAAAAGCACTGAGTTTGCCGACGGGTATTCTAGCCGTATAGGTATGCACGAAGTTTTACATGTTTCACCTGCGATTAAAGATATGATTATTTCGGGAAGCTCTCAGGACGACATAGAAGTGCAGGCCAAAAAGGAAGGGATGATGACTATGATAGAAGACGGGGTTTTTCAAGCGGTATTGGGTGTGACCACGCTCGAAGAAGTGTTTCGAGTTGTTTCAGAATAATATGTTATTTTCATACACCGCAAAATCAAAAACAGGAGAAATTTTTGAAAGTAGCCTGGATTCAGTCGATCGTTTTACTGTGGCCAGAGAGATTCGTGCTCGTGGCTATACCCCATTATCCATTACTTCTAGAAATAATAGTCTGTCCGACAAGTTTTCTTTTTTATCGGCTCTTTTGTCTAAAGTAAGTATAGGTGAACAGATTATTTTTACCAAAAATTTAAGCGGCATGATCTTAGCCGGTCTTTCACTCTCTAGGGCAATTTCTGTTTTAAACAAACAAACCAAAAATCCAAAATTAAATAAAATTTTTGCATCCATGATCAACGATATAAACGCCGGAGAAACTTTTTCTTCGGCTCTCGCCAAATTCCCGGATGTTTTTTCAAGACTTTTTGTATCGATGGTTAAGGCAGGGGAAGAGTCAGGGAATCTTGCCGGAGCGTTGTCCGACATAGCAATTAACTTGGAAAAATCAAACGCGCTGACCAAAAAAATAAAAGGAGCTCTAATTTATCCCGGAGTGATTATGTCTGCCATGGTCGTACTCGGAGTTTTGATGTTTGCTTTTGTGGTGCCGACTTTGGCAAGCACGTTCAAGGAACTGGGGGTTGCTTTACCTACCTCAACTCGGTTGTTAGTTTTTGTGGGTAATTTTTTTTCCAATCATTTGTTGTTGAGTTTTGCCATAATCATCGCAGCTGTTTTTGCAATCTATTCAACATTCCGCGCCCAGTTTATGAAAAAATACATTGATTTTGTTATCGTGAGAGTTCCTGTCATTGGAACCTTATCTAAAGAATTAAACACTGCTCGAACTGCACGCACAATGTCGTCACTGCTTCTTTCGGGTGTTTCTATAACTCGTGCCGTTGAAATAACTGAAGACGTGGTGCAAAACATTTACTACAAAAAGGTTTTGAGCGAAGCTAAAATAGCAATCGAAAAAGGCGCGCCTTTTTCACAATCTTTTTCTAAAAATACAAAACTTTATCCAGTTATGATGTCCGAAATGGTAGAAGTGGGGGAAGAAACAGGTAAATTGTCAGACATGTTATTGCAAATAGCGTTGTTTTATGAAGGCGAAGTCGAAAATAAAACAAAAAATCTTTCGACCATAATTGAACCGCTCTTAATGATAGTAATCGGCGCAGGAGTTGGATTTTTCGCAATTTCTATGATTTCTCCACTTTATTCAATATTAGGTAGTATAAATTAATTATATGACAAATCACAACCAACAAGGGATGACTGCACTGGAATTACTAGTTATCGTGGCCACAATCGGTATCATCTTTTTGATTGTTACTCCTCAATTTTCAAAAATAAGAGAAAACCAAGTACTCAAAACTGCTGTTGGCGATATAATGTCGAGTTTAAACAAAGCTCAATCGCAAACATTCGCCTCAGTCAACTCTTCTTCCTATGGAGTACATTTCCAATCCGACAAAGTTATAATTTTCAAAGGCATAACCTTTTCGGCAGGTGATAGTAATAATGAAACGATAAATATCATAACACCTGCTACTGTTTCCAATGTTACCTTAGATGGGGTTAGTGGAACATCCGGAGACATATATTTTAGTCGCCTTGTAGGTGCTCCAAATAAAACCGGGACTATTACTGTCTCCACTTCTTCTCTTTCAAAGATTATTACTATTTCTGCCACTGGTTCTGTCAGTTCAAATTAAACAATAAAAAAATGAGAAAAAAATTTAAAAATCAGGGATTTATGATGGTAGAAATAATAGTGGCTGCATCCATTATTAGTATTTCAATACTGGCGGCAATGACTGTTACCCAAAAATCTATTTACGTTTCAAGGCAAGCTTTTCATGCGACCCAAGCCTCCTTTTTATTAGAAGAGGGAGCAGAAGCCACGCGCATTCTCCGTGATAATGCTTGGGCTAATATTTCTGGCCTGACTGCTGGTGCAAATTATTACCCAACTTTTTCTGGAGGCACTTGGACCTTATCCGCTTCTTCAAATACCGTGGGGATTTTTACGCGAACGATAACCCTTGCGAATGTAAATCGGGACAACACTACTCAAGACATAGCCGAGGTCGGCACCAATGACCCCGGAACGAAGTTAGTCACAGTTACCGTATCTTGGCCGGAAGGCGGAGCAACCATAACCAAAACGTTAAAATTTTATATAGCAGATATTTTTATATGATAAAAATTATTAAAAAAAATAGTGGTTATACTATCATAGAACTTCTGTTTTACATTGCTTTGTTTTCTGTTCTTTCGGTCGTGGTAATTAACGCGATGCTTACCATGGCCAAAGCTTTCAAAGAAACCGCTATTCAGGCAGAACTTGTGCAAAGTGGGACGATAATGGAAAGAATGTCCAGAGAAATTAGAGGAGCTTACGACATAGATCCGACAAGTACCAGCACTGATCTAAAACTCAATACCAAAGATAGTGGGGGTGCTAATAAAACCGTAGAGCTTTTACTTTCCGGCACCAACCTAGAGCTTATTGAAAACGGCACACTTACCGGAAATTTAAATACATCAAAGATAAATGTTACCGCTGTTACTTTTACGCAAATAACCACAACACAAGGCAAGGCCGTTAAGATATTTCTTACCATTAGATCTGTTGATGATATATTGGCTCGCACACAGGACTTTTATGATACTGTTGTTTTGAGAGGGAGCTATCAATAATATGAATTATAATTTTAAAAAAATAAAAAGAAATGGCGGAGCAGCAATGTTGATTTCAGTTGTCTTTTTCTTATTTATTTCTCTGGCAATAATCTCGGGGCTAGTTTCACCGACGGTACGAGTTTTTAGAAATGCCAATGTGAATCTAAATTCTAAGCAATCGTATTTTTTAGCAGAGTCGGGGAGTGAGGATGTGTCATATCGCACGATGAAAAATATGACAGTAGGAAATAGCGAAACACTTAATTTGGGTTCTAATTCTGCCACGACGACCATAACTACACTTTCTGGTGGTTCCAAACAAATCAGTACCTTAGGGGATGTATCAAGTTACCAAAGAAAAACAAATGTAACACTTTCAACTGGCACAGGACTTTCTTTTAGTTATGGTATGCAAATTGGAAATGGTGGATTAAATATGCAAAATACTGCAACTATAGATGGCAGTGTGTATGTAAATGGTAATATTACAGGTGCAAATAGTGCAAAAATAACAGGAGCTGCAATTGCTGCCGATCGTACAGCAGAAATTATAGATCAGATTAATGATACAGGCACCCCGACAAATACAATCCAATTTGGAGATACAACTAATACGCAAGACTCAGCACAAAGTTTTACTGTTTCTACTTCCGATGTTATTTCACAAATTTCTTTATACATTAAAAAAAATGGTACACCTAGTGATGCAACTATAAGAATTACCGCAGATTCAAGTGGAAAGCCGTCAACAAGTTCCTTAACCACTGGAACTCTTTCGGCCGCTAATGTAACTACTTCTTATGGATGGGTGAATATTACCTTATCACCAAATGTTACTTTATCCACAAGTACTACTTATTGGTTGGTTATAGATGCGAATGTCAATGCTTTAAATTATTATATTTTGGGAGCAAACAGTGCTCAATATGCAAATGGTTTGGCAAAATTAGGACAATATGGCACAACAACATGGAATAATACTAGTCCTTCTGGACTGGATGCGTTTTTTAAAGTAAATATTGGTGGCATAAATTCTACCATTAGTGGTATGACTATTGGTCAATCTGGTGTTGGTAATGCTTGGGCACACACTGTGAATAATTCAACTGTTGCTGGTAATTTATATTGTCAGGCTGGAAGTAGTAATAACAAAAGTTGCAATACGTCACAAGGAGATCCAGCACCACTTAATTTTCCTGTTTCCGATTCTCAAATTCAATTATGGAAAGATGAAGCGGTAGCGGGTGGAACGCAAACAGGGAATATTACTAGTACAACTACAGTTGGACCCAAGAAAATTGTTGGTAGTGTTAGTCTTGGCGGTAGCTCAGTATTGACTGTCTCAGGCACACTTTGGATTACGGGAAATATTAGTTTAGAAAATAGTTCTCAGCTTAAGCTCTCCAGTTCCTATGGAGCATCAAGTGGTGTGGTTATTATTGATGGAACAATTTCTACGGCTAATTCTGCAGGATTTGGTGGTTCTGGAACCAGTGGCAGTTATATTATGGTTGTCACTACTTCTACCTCATCTTCCGCGATTACTATTAATAATAGTGCCGGAACGGTTATTCTTGTCGCTCCATATGGAACAATCTCATTTGCAAATTCTGCTAGTGTAAAAGAAGCAATTGCAAAAACCATTAATATGGCAAATAGTTCCAGTCTTATTTATGACAGTGGGCTAATCAGTAAAAATTTTATTGGGGGTCCTTCTGGGGCTTGGAATGTGCAAAGTTGGGGGGAAACTCAATAGATTTTAAATATGATATAATTTCCCCATGTCTAAAAAGATTATAATAGGTAATTGGAAGATGAATCCACTTACTTTAAAGGAGGCAGAAAAACTATTTAGTATTGTGGCCAAGAATGTTGCTAGGACTAAAAAGACAGAAATAGTGATTTGTCCGCCGTTTGTATATTTAGCTGAACTGGCCCAAATTCGTACTAGTAAAATCAAATTAGGCGCCCAGGATGCCTTTTGGGGTGATACGGGTGCTTTCACTGGTGAAGTGTCTGTCGATATGCTTTATGAAATGGGCGCGCGATATGTAATCCTTGGTCACTCAGAAAGACGAGCACTAGGAGAGAGCAATGGCCAAGTTAATAAAAAAATAAAAGGAGCGCTTGCCTCCGGCTTGCGACCGATATTGTGCGTTGGAGAAAGTGAAAGAGATCACAATCATGGATATTTTAGTTTGGTAAAAAATCAGCTTGAAGAATGTCTAGTCGGAGTTTCAAAAAGTTCTATGGCAAAAATCGTAATTGCCTATGAACCAATCTGGGCTATATCCAGCACACCAGAGAGACGTGATGCCACCTCAGACGATTCACGCGAGATGGTGATTTTTATTCGCAAAATTCTTTCGGATAGATTTGGAAGAGAGGCAAATGGCACAAGAATTCTTTATGGTGGTTCAGTGAACGAAAAAGATGCCGAAGATTTTTTGGAAAACGGCGGAGTCGATGGTTTGCTTGCTGGACGAGCGAGTTTGAATGCGAAAAAATTTACCGAAATCATAAAAATATGCGAAGTATTAAACAAATAAAAAAAATAAAAGGAAAAATTGTTATCTTGCGAGTAGATTTTAATGTGCCTATTAAAGATGGCAAGGTCGAAGACGATTTTAGAATTCAAAAAGCTCTTCCCACTATCAAATTTTTACAAAAAAAAGGAGCAAAAATAGTTTTAATAACGCATTTAGGGAAAGGTGGCCAGACACTCAGACCGGTAGCAAAAGTTTTGAATAAATATATTAAAGCAAAATTTGTTCCGGCGACGATAGGTTATACGGTTTCCTTGGCTATCTGGAAGATGAAAAACGGTGATGTGATTCTTCTCGAAAATTTAAGAAATGAAAAATGGGAACAAGAGGGATATATGGGTTATGCCAAAACCTTTAAAGAATGGGGAGATATATATGTAAATGAAGCCTTTTCGGTATCGCATCGAAAAGATACTTCTATAGTTCTAATACCGAAAGTATTGCCTCATTATGCCGGGCTTCAATTTGAATCAGAAGTCAGAAACTTATCACACGCATTCAAAAAACCGAAACATCCATTTTTATTTATTTTAGGTGGCGCTAAATTTTCCACTAAAATGCCTTTAATCAAGAAATATTTAAAGTTAGCAGACTATGTCTTTATCGGCGGAGCCCTAGCAAATGATTTCCTGAAAGCCGAAGGTTTTAATGTAGACAAGTCTCTTGTAGATAATGTTAATTACGGAATTACCAAGATTTTAAAGAATAAAAAATTAATTTTACCGACTGATTTTATTATAAAGAATAAAGTTATTTTAGACATAGGAAAAGAATCAACAAAAAATCTGGCAAGGCTGATAAAAAAAGCAAAATTAATTCTTTGGAATGGTCCGCTTGGGAAATATGAAGATGGAGGAGCGAAAGCCACGAAAAGTATATTGAAATCAGTCGCAGCTTCTAAAGCTGAAAGTATTATTGGTGGCGGGGATACAGTTGCCCTAATTTCAAAAATGAAGATGGAAAAGAAATTTTCCTTCGTTTCCACTGGTGGTGGAGCCGCACTGGATTTTCTGGCAAATGGTACCCTACCCGGAATTAAAGCGCTTGAATAATTTTCTCCGCGTTTTCTTTTAGAGCTTTTTCGTCGCCGACAGTTTCTGGCCAAATCCAAATATGCGCATGGGGTATTTCTTCTCCGTAAACTTGGGAGCGAATCATGTCTGCATTAAATGCTTTCTTTTGCGCCAAAGCTATTTTTCTAACCACTTCGAAATATTCTCCAACATTCGGCACATCCCAAACCCATTTATAATGTGTCTTTGGAATTACTTGTGTTTGCCCCGGAGCAATTGGGCGAATATCTAAAAACGCCAAAAAGTTCTCATCTTCATATACGACATTGGCAGGAATTTCTTTATTCACAATTTTACAAAAAATACAGTCATGTTCCATACCTATATTGTATGCTAAAATTGGATTTATGCAAAAGTATGGGGAACTTCTTCGGTTATTACTGGAAAAGAGGGGAATCACTAATCCGACACAGGCAGAGGTTTTTTTGAATCCGGATTATGAGCGTGATTTTCACGACCCATTTTTAATGCGCGACATGGAGAAAGCCTGCGTGCGGATTTTTGAGGCAATAGATGCAGACGAGAAGATAATTATATATGCAGATTATGATTGTGACGGTATTCCCGGAGCAGTAATTTTGAATGACTTATTTAAGTTGCTTAATTTCAAAAATTATGAGGTCTATATACCAATGCGAAACTCAGAGGGCTATGGGCTAAATTTAGAGGCGATTAAAAGTTTTGCCGAAGCGGGCGTAAACTTGATAATTACGATTGACCTCGGTATTACGGCCGTAGATGAAGTCGCGCAAGCAAAAGTGGATGGAATTGATGTGATAATTACCGATCATCATTTACCCCAAGCAGTTCTTCCTCGAGCTTTTGCAATTTTAAATCCAAAAGTAGATGATTATCCGGAGAAAATGCTTTGTGGAGCGGGAGTGATGTTTAAACTTGTTCAAGGATTCGTCTATAAATACGGTGAGCATTTTGGTATTAGAAAGGGTAGTGAAAAATGGATGCTGGATATGGCAGGACTGGCAACGCTTTCAGACATGGTTCCGCTTACGGGGGAGAATCGGGCCATAGTATATTTCGGGATGAAAGTTTTTAAAAAATCCCCACGTCCTGGTTTACAGAAATTGCTAGGTAAATTAAATATTGACCAGCGCTTCATCTCGGAAGACGACATAGGATTTATGGTGACACCCCGTTTAAACGCAGCCTCGAGGATGGATAATCCGATGCGGGCTTACGAAATTCTATCAACCACCGACGTAGCGCAAGCAGGCACCTTGGCAAATCATTTGTCAAAAATTAATGATGAACGAAAAACGATTGTGACCGGGATTATGCGCGAGGTGCATAAGAAGTTCGAGAAAAGAGAGGAGACAGATGTGATAGTAATAGGCAATCCGAGCTGGCGCGTTGGCGTGCTTGGGCTCGTGGCTGGAAAAATGTGCGATACCTATCAAAAGCCGGTTTTTGTTTGGGGCAAAGATGAAAATGATTTGATTAAGGGGTCCTGTCGCAGTGATGGGTCTGTGTCGGTGGTAGAGCTTATGACCGAAACAAGCGAATCCTTCTTAGAATTTGGGGGGCACGAACTCGCGGGTGGTTTTACGGTGCATACTGAGAAAATTCATTTTCTCGAGGAGGCCCTATCTTCTTCTTTTGGTAGAGTAAAGCGCCCCAAAAAAGAAGATGAATTAAATTATGATATAAAAACAGATTTAAGTGCAGTCACTATGAAAAATTGGAAGGAAATAGAAAAAATGGCGCCGTTCGGACTCGAAAATCCCAAGCCGGTTTTTCTTTTTGAGGGTGTAAAGATAGAAAAATTAAAAAAATTCGGCAAAAATGGCTCCGGCGAGCACCTGGAAATTACTTTTAGAGATGCAAATGAAAATAAAGCTGTAGCCATTTCCTTTTTCTCAAATATTGAATCTTTTAAAAATACATTATCCGAAGGCTTAAATGTAAATTTATTGGCATCTTTTGATTTATCGAGATTTCGTGGTAAAGAAGAGCTACGACTTCGAATTGTTGATATACTATAAATATGAAAGATAAGATTATTATTTATACGGATGGGGCGGCGAGAGGGAATCCAGGGAAAGCTGGATGGGGGGCTGTATTTATTCAAGGGAAAAAGATTTTTGAGATTGGAGGCAGGAGTGATCATGCAACGAATAATCAAATGGAATTAACGGCGGCTATTGAAGGTTTAAAATACTTAAAGAAGCATAAAATAAATCTACCCGTAGAAATTTTTGCCGACTCAAAATATGTAATTCTGGGCGCCACGGAATGGATTTTCAATTGGCAGAAGAATAATTGGCGAAATGCCGCTAAGAAGCCGGTAATGAATCGCGAACTCTGGGAAGAACTTTATGTACTTACACGAGAATTCAAACCGAAATGGGATTACGTAGCAGGGCACAGCGGTGACAAGTGGAATGATAGAGTAGACGAAATCGCGACAACTTTTGCGGATGATAACCCGGTAGTTTTGAAAAAATAAATTATTTAAAATGCGAGATAGAATTTTTTATACGATTTGTTTCGGATTTTTGTTCGGGGTGCTTGCGCGCTCGTTGTTTAATATAAACATTTATACCGCAACACTTCTTTCTATAATCGCGTTAGCGATTTTTTTATTTCACTCTTTAATTTCCCGAAATAAATGGGGAATTTTGATTTCTGTTTTTATTTTGGCATTTTCATTTGGAATTTTTAGATTTCACGTGGTGGATGTGCCGGCTCCCGCAGTTTTTGAGTCTCAGGTTGGACAAAAAGTGACTTTTGAAGGCGCTATTCTAGATGAACCAAATATAAAAGAAATTAATCAGCAATTAACCATAGAAACACAAGTCGGCAAAGAGACAACAGAAATTTTAATATCTACCGGATTAGATACAGACTATAAATATGGGGATAAAATAAATTTTTCGGGAGTTTTGAAAAAGCCGGAGAATTTTATTACAGACCAAGGCAAAGTTTTTGATTATGTAAATTATTTACGGAAAGATGGAATTCTGTATGTAATGAGTTATCCGAAAATTGAAGTGTTGTCGAGTGGATATGGCAACTTTATTAAAAGTACCTTATTCTCTGCTAAAGAAAAATTTTTGGAAAAAATGAATTTTGCCATTACCGGCCCGGAGAGTTTACTCATGGGAGGACTTATTTTAGGAGAAAAATCATCCTTTAGCCGGGCACTTCGTCAAAGTTTCGTAAATACCGGCACGATACATATCGTGGCGCTCTTCGGATACAACGTGACAATCGTTGCCGAATGGATCATGAAATTATTTTCCTTTTTACCCAAAAACCTTGGGATTGGTATGGGTATTTTTGCAATTTTATTATTTATTATTATGACGGGCGGAAGCTCGACGGCTATTCGAGCGGGGATAATGGCGGCCTTGGTGCTTGTCGCCCGCGCCACAGGAAGAAATTATGATGTCGCGCGGGCTTTAATTATCGCTGCCGTGTTTATGATTCTGCTTAATCCTTTTATTTTGGCCCATGATGTCTCTTTTCAATTATCAATGCTGGCGACAGTGGCGGTGATTTTCTTGGCTCCCAGAATTGAGAAATATTTTCAGTGGGTCACAGATAAATTCCAGCTGCGAGATATTGTTTCAGTCACCTGCGCTGCATATATTTTTGTTTTCCCGTTTATTCTTTACAGGATGGGTAATTTTTCCCTCGTAGCCTTACCGGCGAATGTTCTTATTTTACCTTTTATACCATTTACCATGATACTAGGATTCATTACTGGTTTTGTGGGCATGATTTGGTATGTTCTAGCTGTGCCCATTGGTTTTATTTCTTATTTATTTCTACATTACGAGCTCGGTGTAATAAATTTTTTCTCCAATTTACCATTTGCGGCATTTGATTTTCCAGACTTTTCGTTACTTCTAACTATCGCAATTTATGCCTATTTTATTTATAGACTTTTCGGCAGGAATATAAAAAATTTCTTTCGAAACGATTTTATATAGCTTCGTTAAGATTTTTTTCTACAGAACCCCAGTTTAAGTTTGCAAAAAAATCTTCCACATAGTCCTTTTTGCCGCCTGGCGCATAATCGGCGATATATGCATGCTCCCAGAGATCTAGACATAGGATAGGCACACAACCAGAAAGTTGCCCGAGCTCATGATCTCCCACATATGCATTCATTAAATATTTTTCCTTTTTATCAAAATACAGGATTGCCCAGCCTACTCCGCGACTCATGGCGATGGCTTTGAACCTGGCTAGCCAGGCATCAAAACTTCCCCAAATATACTCGATAGATTTATATAGTTCGCTCTCTTTTGTAATTTCTTTTGCCCCATTTGATAGATGTTCGAAATATATTTCATGGTTTCGCATGCCATCGTATTCAAAACCGAACCTTCTTTGCACTTCGGCGAGCTCGTAAGCATTTTTTTCCGAATCTTTTGCCAGGTCTTCAATTTTTTGCAAGATTAAATTGGTGTTTTTTACATAACCTTCATAAAGTTTCAAGTGATCCGCCACTGTTTTATCAGAGATTCCCTTAAGAGTCGCAATATTAAAAGTTTTTGGGGTAAATGTTTTCATTATGTTAACATTATAGCATGCTAGCTCGAAGCGGGAAATCCTTTCTTTTATTTATTTTGGCATTTCTCTTGTTTATCGATATTTATCTTTTGCATATTGATTGGGCGAATTCTCATCGCAGTCTTACTTTTGCCATGCTTGATATTGGCCAAGGAGACGGGCTTTTTATCGAGTCACCAAGTGGCACACAGATAATGTTTGACGCCGGGTCGGCACATAGTATTTTGGGTCCGCTTGCGCGAGCGATGTCGCCATTTGATAAAACCATTGATGCCATTGTGATAACTAATCCGGATGCGGACCATATCGGCGGATTCTTGGATATCTTAAAAAATTACAAAGTGAGTAAAGTTTTTGAGCCCGGAACCCTGAACGATTCCAAGACTTATCAAAATCTGAAAGCAGAAATAAAAAGGCAAAATATTCCGCATTTTTTATTAAAAAAAGGCATGCGCTTGAATTTGGATGGCGGAGTTTATATTGATATTTTATTTCCGGATCGTGATGTTTCTACTTGGGCGTCAAATGATGGTTCGATAATAGCGCGCTTGTCTTACGGAAAAACTTCGGTGATGCTTACCGGCGATGCGACGAAAAGAACGGAGCAGATTATCCTTGAAAGAAACTCAATAACACAATTAAAAAGCACTGTTTTGAAAGTCGGGCACCATGGTTCACGCACCTCTACATCAAACGGGTTTGTAAAAGCCGTTGCCCCTATATACGCCTTGATATCCGACGGAAAAAATAATAAATATGGTCATCCGCACCCCGAGACCTTGAACATACTTGCTTCTTTTGGAGTGAAAATTTTTCGCACCGACCTGCTTGGCAATATAGTTATGAAATGTGATAGAATGGAAATATGCGAGATAAACTAGTAGAAAAATCCATTAAAGCGGAAGAAAAAAGACAAGCCGAAGGCCTAGAACTTATACCTTCTGAGAATTACGTATCGCAAGACGTGCTTGAAGCAAACGGCTCGGTGTTTACAAATAAATACTCAGAGGGCTATCCCGGTAGACGATATTATGGCGGACAAGAAAATACTGATGCCGTGGAAAGGTTGGCGATAGAACGCGCCTGTAAATTGTTTAAATGCAAATTCGCTAATGTGCAACCTCTTTCCGGAGCACCGGCTAATGTTGGGGTTTATTTTGCGCTACTTGAGCCGGGAGATACTGTTTTAGGTATGGATCTTTCACATGGTGGACATCTAACACACGGCCATCCGGTTACCTATATGGCTAAACTTTTTAATTTTGTACGATATAAGATGAAAAATGTGGAGACAGGGGAGATAGACTATAAAGCACTACGCCAGACAGCTTTGAAAACCAAACCAAAGATAATCTTGGCTGGTTTCTCGGCTTATTCGAGGGAGTTAGATTATAAAAAATTTGTAGATATCGCCCGCGAAGTCGGCGCGATTACCATGGCTGACATGGCGCATATCGCCGGGCTGATTGCCGGAGGAGCGGTAAAGAATCCTTTTGATTATGGTTTTGATATTATCACGACCACTACGCATAAAACCCTCCGCGGTCCCCGCGGCGGGATGATTTTGATAAGAGAGAATGAAGAATTAGCAAAAAAAATCGATAAATCAATTTTTCCCGGGCTTCAGGGTGGGCCACATATGAATAATATCGCGGCTAAAGCCGTAGCTTTCGGTGAAGCTCTCACTCCCGCATTCAAAAAATATGCCAAGCAAATTTTAAAGAATGCCAAAGCGATGGAAAAAGTTTTTCATAAACATAAAATTCGTATGATGAGTGGTGGTACCAGCAATCATCTTATTTTAGCCGATGTGTTCAGCTCTCTCGGGGTGACGGGCAAGGAAGCTCAGATTGTGCTCGACGAAGTTGGCATTACTCTTAATATGAATATGATCGCAGATGATCCGAGAAAACCGATGGATCCATCAGGCATCCGTTTTGGTCCGCCAGCAATCACTACACGTGGGTTTAAAGAAAAGGAATGTGCTTATGTGGCCGAATTGATGATAAAAACTCTCAAAAATAAAGATAATAAAAAAGTTAAGGAATCCATCCACAAAGAAATAAAAAAATTAGCCAAAAAGTTTCCAATACCGAAGAAATTCGTGTAAAAAATATGCTTAAAGACAAAACAATTTTAATAACTGGTTCATCTTCGGGAATTGGTGCCGCAACCGCAAAACTGGCAAAAGAGTACGAGGCAACGGTAATTTTACATGGCAGAGAAGAAAACGAAAAGTTAAAAACTCTGGCGAAAGAATTAAATTGCGAATATATTTTTTGCGATGTTGCCGACAAAACAGCCGTAGAATCAGAAGTACAAAGAATTCTTGGAAAAGTTAAAAAAATAGATCTGCTTGTTAATTGTGCTGGAATTGCACCCGTGCAAGAATTTCTAGAGTCAACAGATGAAGTATGGTTGAATGTTTTTAAAGTTAATGTTTTAGGTACAACACATTTTTGCCAGGCAGTCATTCCACAAATGCAGAAAAATAAATATGGCAGGATAGTTAACATTGCTTCAATTAAAGGATATCAAAATATGTCTAGTCCTACAGCTTATTCTGTTTCCAAAGCAGCTATTATGAACATTACATCTGCCTTGGCCAAGCAATTCGCGCCGGACATTGCTGTTAATGCCGTTGCCCCGGGCTATACGGATACCCCGATGTCTTTAACTAGGACTAGCGAGAAGGCAATGGAAAAAGCAAAAACCGCTCTCTTGGGTAGAGTTGCAGAACCAAAAGAAATTGCCGAAGCAATTTTATTTTTAGCTAGTGATAAAGCGAGTTTTATTACCGGGCAAACTATTTTAGTTGATGGTGGGTATTCAATATCAGGGAAATAATATGGAAAAAATGAAATTAATTTTATTAAACATAATTCCGATTTTGATAATGATTGGACTTATTGTGTTGATAAAAAACGATTACCTTCTTACCGGCCTTTATATAATAATAATCATCTCATCTTTTTTATTTAGAAAAGAGGACAAAGAAATAACCGTGTTTCTTTTTGGGTTTTTTGTAATGATAATTTCCGAATTAATTTTTACAAGCACTGGAGTGGAAACATTTGTACGTAATAGTTTATTTGGTCTTATGCCCGTATGGCTACCGCTACTTTGGGGCTATGCTTTCGTGGTTATGAAGCGTTCAATTAAAATTTTGGATTTGTGATATGGAACTACAAGTTGGGGTAAAAATTTTATTAAAGAATAAAGAAGGGAAGTATTTAGTGCTTCTTCGTTCTGCAGAAAAATATCCTGAGGCAGGAGCGCAATGGGAGATACCTGGAGGTAGGATCAACCCTGGAACATCTTTAACTGATAATTTAAGGAGAGAAGTGATGGAGGAAACTAAATTAGAAATAATAGGGGAATTTAAATTAATTACCGCCCAGGACATTTTAAAACCCAATAAGCATATTGTGCGTTTGACTTATATAGGAATGGCTGATGGAGAAGTAAAAATTAGTGACGAGGCGACCGACCACAAATGGCTTTCTTTGGAAGAAATTAAAAAACTTGATCCGATAGATAGATATCTAAAAGAAGTGTTGAACAATTTCAATTTGAGCTGATTTTTGTTATATTTTTAATACTATATAATATTTAATTTTATAAAAATACAATGTCCGAAATCATCAATACATATAAATTAGATAATCCATTGGTTGTTGTGCCGATGGAGAGGGAAGAATTTTATAAAGAACAAGAGAAAATCTTTAAAAAAGATGGAAAATCTACTCGCGCTGTGGAGATAGTGGATATTTTAATTTTTAATTCTCACGGGGAGCTCACGGTCCAAAAACGCTCTTTTAATAAAAATCACAATGCGGGCTTGTTAGATAAATCAATCGGTGGTCATGTACAGAGCGGGGATACGCCTGACTATACTGTTATGGTTGAAACTATTCAGGAGTTGCAGACACCTTCCATTGTTTTGAAAAACCAAACTGATTTTGAAAAAACCTATAAACTTTTGGAAAGATATCTGGAGACAATTGCATTAATTAGGCATCTAAATACCAGTGTCATTAATCCAATTAAAATACTTAGTAATGAAAAAATTCGAATTGCCAATAAAGCCCATGTCTACATTGGCGTTTATGATGGTCGCATACGACCAGTAGATCGAGAAGCAAAAGGGATACTTTTTTATTCAATATCAGAACTCAAAAAAGAAATGGAGGAAACCCCGGAAATTTTTACTGATGACTTACATTGTATTATGCGTGAATACGAAAAAGAGATAAAAGAATTTGTCGAATACACAACAAAATCTGATATTAAATGAGAGCTACAACCCTTACCTCATATTTTTTGTTAATCCCCCTGGCAACCTCTTTGTATTTTAATCTTTATATCTATACTTTTTTAATTATTTTATCTTTTATTTCGTCATTAAAATATCACGTTAGTTCTGAAAAAGAATGGGGAAAAGTAGATAGCGCCCTCGCGGCTATTTTATTTCTCCTTAATCTTTATGTATGCTTTTTACTTAAATCTCAATTGAAATTTATTATTCCAATAGTATTAATCACAATCACAGCCTTCTTTTTCTTTAATCAGGAAAAATACAATTATGAATTTTATCATTCCCTCTGGCACATAGCAGTTATAACCGGAACTTTTTTATGTGTTCTAGGCCTTGGACTTCTTTAATAGAACACGAATTTTCAATTTAGGCCTTTTTCTGCTATATTTTCTATATGGCAAAAAGGGGTAAACTAATAGTAATAGATGGCACGGACGGGAGCGGGAAGTCCACCCAAGTTGATCTTTTATATAAGCGATTAGCAAAGGAAGGTCATAAGGTAAAACTTGTAGATTTTCCGGAATATTACAAGAATTTTTTTGGCAAATTTATCGGACACTGTCTTTCCGAGCAATATTACAACTGGACGAACATTCATCCAAAAATCGCGTCTATTGCATATGCAGCGGATAGATGGGAATCTTCGGATAAAATAAAAAATTGGTTAAAAAAGGGGTATATAGTGCTTGCCAATAGATACGTAAGCGCTAATCAAATTCACCAAGGTGGAAAAATTTCAAATATAAAAAAACGCGAGGCCTTTATGAAATGGCTTGCGGAGATGGAGTATAAAGTTTTTAAAATTCCAAGACCGGATACAACTATCTATTTATCTTTGCCGATTGAAAAAGTGCTAAAATTAATAAAAGACCGCAATTATATAAATGCGCGCGCGTATCTTGGTAAGAAAAAAGACGTACATGAAGCCGATAAAAATTTCTTAAAAAATTCTATTAACAGCGCGCTTTGGCTTGCCAAAACCCAAAATGGATGGATTAAAATTGATTGTGTGAAAAATGGAACCTTAAATACACGGGAAGAAATCCACGAAGAGGTTTATAAGAAGATTAAAAAAGTTTTGAAGTAAAAGTAAGTATGATTCTCAAAGTTAAAAAATTAAAGGACGGGGCGAAGTTGCCAAAATATCATCACCCCGGGGATGTGGGGATGGATGTGTACTCGATGGAAACAGTTACCGTAAAACCCGGAGAACATTATCGTTTTTGGCACGGATTCGCTCTCGAGTTTCCGGAAGGCTACGTAGTGCTTACCATGGATAAGGGCAGTATTTCAAAAGCTGGTTTTGTACACATGGGTGGAGTGTATGATGCCGGATATCGCGGAGAATACAATACTTTACTCGCAAATGTGTCAGATAAGTCTTATACTTTTGAGGAAGGAGATAAGGTTGCGCAGATTGTCATTATGCCCGTGGTGTTTGCAAAATTAAAAGAAGTAAAAAAGTTAAGTGAATCAGCGCGTGGCGAGGGGAGATTCGGAAGTACTGGCAAAAAATAATATGGATCAAAAAATAAAACATTTACTTAAAGAAACACTAAAGAACCTAAATATTGAGGTTAGTGATTTTACATTAGAGCATCCGGAAGATTTAAAGAACGGTGATTATTCTTCCAATGTTGCCATGGTTTGCGCAAAAAATTTAAAGACAAACCCTAAAGAGCTTGCCGAGAAAATAAAAACCGAATTTGAAAAAAATTTACCGTCGAAAATAGAAAAAGTAGAGGTTGCGGGCGCTGGTTTCATAAATTTTTATTTATCTCGTCAATTTTTTGCCGAAAGCATCGAAGAAATTTTAAATAATAAAGATTTTGGAAACAACAACCACTTTGCCGGGAAAAAAGTGATGGTGGAGTACACTCAGCCGAATCCATTCAAACCTTTTCATATTGGGCATTTGATGAGTAATGCTATTGGAGAATCCATCTCGCGGTTAGTAGAGTTTTCCGGCGCAGAAACAGCCCGAGCCAATTATCAAGGAGACGTTGGTTTGCATATAGCTAAAGCCATTTACGGACTTCTGCATAATGAAAAATTACAAAGTAGGGCAGGCACTCATAATTTGCAATCGACCAATATAGGCCTGGCTTACATGGAGGGAGCCGGGGCTTATGAAGAGGGCGGGGAAGCCAAAGCCGAAATAGATGTAATAAATAAAAAAGTTTACGACAAAAGTGATGAAAAAATAAACGAAATATATGACTGGGGGTTTAAAGTAACCATGGAAGCCTTTGAAGATTTATACAGAATGCTCGGCACAAAGTTTGATTACTATTTTCTTGAGAGTGTAGTGGCGGATATCGGTAAAGATATCGTGCGCGAGAATATCGGTAAAGTTTTTGAGGAGTCCGATGGCGCCGTAGTATTTAAGGCAGAAAAATATAATTCGAAATTGCACACTCGAGTTTTTATTACTTCCGCTGGTTTACCTACTTATGAGACGAAAGAGCTCGGTTTAACAGAAATAAAGTTTAGAGAAGAAAAACTAGATTTATCTATTGTGACCACAGCCATTGAACAAGGTGAATATATGAAAGTTGTCGAACAAGCCATTGCTCTCATCGACAAAGAACACGCGGACAAAATGTTGCATATTACACACGGCATGATGCGTTTTGCTTCGGGGAAGATGGGCTCCAGAAAAGGGAATGTGATCACTGGGGAATCTTTACTGAATGATGTTCGTTTGGCGATTTTAGAAAAGATGCAAGACCGTGATTTCTCCAAAGAAGAAACAGAGAAAATTTCTTCAGACGTCGGTGTATCGGCGATAAAATATTCAATTTTGAAACAGTCTATGGGTGGAGACATCATTTATGATTTTGATAAATCAATTTCTTTTGAAGGTGATTCCGGGCCATATTTGCAATATTCGCATGCACGCGCAAATTCTATTATAGAAAAAGCTCAAAAAGAAAATATTTTACCGGATTTTGAAAATTTACCCGATGAAATCTTCGAAGTAGAAAAAATGTTATATAAATTTCCGGAAGTTGTCTTGCGATCAGTGGAAGAATACGAACCGCATTATATTGCGAATTATCTGATAGAAATCGCCCGCGCTTTCAATAGTTTCTACGGCAATATGGTTATTGTAAACAAAGACGACCCGACTTCTTCCTACAAGATAGCTCTCACCTACGCTTTTTCCTTTGTTATGAAAACTGGCCTCTACCTCCTCGGCATCGAAGCCCCTAAAAAAATGTAGTAGCGTATTTTGCATTGTTAATTAGAAAGTTTTACTAATTCCCCCATTTACGCCATGGCGTAAATGGGGGACAGGAGTATAATATAAAATATGGTTAATAAAATTATACGCTATAAAGGAATGAAGGTAAATTCTTTCGGAATTCCTGTTTTTACCAAAAATAGAACAAGTCGTGCAAAAAAAGAAAACAGAAAGAGGGTTTTTTATTACAGCACCTTCGCTTCTTCTTTTAAGAAAAATGATCCTAAAAATCTCATTATTATGTACGATATTCCTCATGGTATGAAAAAAGAGCGAGATTGGTTCCGTCGGCAATTGATAAATTTTGAATATGTAATGATACAAAAAAGTGTTTGGGTCGGCCCGTCACCTCTGCCAAAGGATTTTCTTGATTACCTAAAAGAAATTAAAATAGGGGATAAGTTTAAAACTCTTAAATTGGCAAAATCCTATAATTCCCCCATTTACGCCATGGCGTAAATGGGGGAATTAGTTTTCCACACGTGTTAAGTTTCATATTTTAACGGATGTGGGATAATGTGGTTTATACAAGTTAATTAAATTAAATGCGACCACAAAAATTAATTTTTTTGTTTTCGTTTTTTATTTTACTAGGCATTTTCTCTTTTTCAAGACAAGCCCTCGCAGATTCTCCTACAATAATAACCGAAGATATAACTACAGACACAACCTGGACTTTAAACGATAGCCCCTATATCGTCAATAACTCTTTTGCGATATTATTAGGAGCAACTCTCACTATTGAATCGGGGGTGGTCGTCAAGTTTGATTTCGATACCTATATCGACGTATTTGGAGTGTTAAAAGCATCAGGAGCGCCCCTTGAACCAATTTATTTTACTTCTTACTATGACGAAGCAGTTGCGAGCGATGTCGACGACGAAACATTTTGCTTTGACGACATAGACGAAGAGGGTAATGTTTTAGGTGAAATTTGCGAAACTTTCGATTACGGGGATCCTGCGCCCGGAGACTGGGGTGGGATTTATATAAATGATATTACCGGAACGAGCGTTTTGTCGTATGTTACTTTTAGCTACGCCGACATCGCCTTTTATGTTTTTGCAACTGAAGGATTCTCAGCAACTCATTTAAACATTTCTCACGGATACAGTGGGTTAACCCTAGAAGAGAGTAAGGCTACACTTTCTGACATAACTGAAATTGATATCACCGGTGACGCTTTTGATCTTTATAATAACAGTCAAGTTGTGGCTAATAACATTACCATTGAAAATGCTCGCGCCGGAATTACTGTTTTTGAAACGAGCTCACTTATACTCTCGGAGGCAAACATTTCAAATATTTTACAAGGCGGGATTACTATTTTCAGTGCCAGTATCTTGGATGCGAATCATGTGACGATTGATAACACATCCAGTAATGCGCTCGCAGTTTTTAATGACAGTAAGGCGATTTTGGACAATAGTTTTATAACCAATAATCAATACTTTGGTGGAGCGGTAAATATTTTCAATAATTCTTCATTTTCTGCTTCAGAAACTATTTTTGATGGCGGGGTTGGTGACGGGATTGATGTTTTTAGCAATACCACAGGAGTCAGTTTGAATCTTTCGCATTCCACTGTGAAAAATTTTTCTAATTCCGGTATTGCGAATTTTGGAAGTATAAATACTGCCGATTTGAGTACGGAAGTGATTTCTATTGAGCATAGTATCATCACAGGGAATGATATTGGCATAGATATTTACAATGATTCTCCGACGAGTATTGCTACTGTGGATATTAAAAATAATTCCATTTTTGATAACATTTCTTTTGGCGCGCGAACTTTTAGTGAAGGTATTAAATTAGCGCTTACTGATAACTGGTGGGGCAATGAGACAGGACCATACAATGAAACATTAAATCCAGAGGGTTTAGGCAATGCAGTTTCGGATTTTATTGATTTCGCTCCGTTTTGCAAGAAAGACGCTTGCTTTGTTCGCAATCCGGTAATAATAGTACCAGGAGTTTTGGGGACAGAAATAAGCAAGCCGACAGTCAACGGGCCAGAAAAATTGTGGTTGGACCTGGCGCACAACCTTACAGACATCGGTGACGAATTTATGGATGCTTTACAATTTAAGACAGACCTGACGCCTATGTATGCGGATTTGATTGTAGGGGATGTGATTAGGAAAACAACATTTTTGGGCTCTAAATTTGATTATTCAGATGGACTTATTCAAGAATTTACAAAGCAGGGTTATGTCGAAGGTACCGACTTATTTCTTTTTCCATACGATTGGCGCTATGGAGTTGGCGATAGTATTGTTGGTCAATTAAAACAAAAGATTACAAATGTTTTAACAACAAGCGGAACAAGTAAAGTAGATATCGTGGCGCATAGTATGGGCGGGCTAATAGTAAAAAACTATGTTATCGAAAACCCAGTAGATAATCACATTAATAAAGCTATATTTGTCGGTGTGCCCAACACGGGTTCTCCGAAAGCCGTAAAGAATTTATTGATAGGAGACGGCAATCTGTTGACCGCGGATAACGAGATGAAAAAGATTTCAAAAAATATGCCGGCGGCTTATGATCTATTGCCAAGCGCAAAATATTTCAATGATAAAGGAAGTTATGTAGAAATAATTGACCAGGGACCCCTTTCTTCTGTGCGTCGTGATTTAAACTTCGAGGAAATGAATGATTTTTTAACTGCCGACCATGATCTAAGTGCAGAGGCATTAATAAGAGCGCATAATTTACATACTTCGGATTTTGATAATTATGATTTACGTACCGTGGGGATAGACCTGTATGCCGTAGACGGATGCAAAACAGGTACGATTGGAAAAATTCGCGAATTACGAAGGCATGGGTTTTTTGCTGATTCAGTGAGTTACATCGCGCCATACGAAGTTCCTGGTGATGGCACTGTGCCGTTGGAGAGTGCAACAAATTTGCCGATTGACGAAGGTAATAAATTTTATTCACTTAAGGGAAAACATGGAGATATGTTGAGTTCTGATGGAATTCGGCAACAAATTGTAAAAATAATTTTCGGTAGTGACCTAGAAACTGAAAACATAACTCAAGATATTTCAGAATGTAAATTAAACGGGCGAGCTGTCTCTATTTATAGCCCACTTTCTATAGATGTCATAGACCAAGACGGGAATCATGCCGGCTTTTTAGAAGATGGAGTGAGTATTGAAAACAATATCCCAAATGCCGATTTTCAAATTGTTGGCGAACATAAATTCATATATTTACCGACGGATGATGGACAAATTTATACTATTAAGCTAAAAGGCACAGGTGCGGGGACATTCACTCTTACTGATGCTACTATCGAAGATAATGAGATTATGGGTATGCAAGTATTTAAAAATATTTCCGTCACACCTAGTTTACTCGGTCATATAAATCTCGCTGAATCTACGATTCTTGCCCTAGATATAAATGGTGACGAAACAATAGATCAAACCTTAAGTCCATCATTACTTCTTGACGCCCAAGAAGCGAAAAATTTTGTTCCTGACCAAGAAAATATAAATGAAGTAATACCTGAAGACAATTCTAGCAACAATACGACCAGTAATAATACCGGCCGGAAAATTCCATTGCAAACAGTTGCTCTAATAGAAACCCCAAAAGAAATTCCTAAAATAGAGCAAAAAAATACTTTACCCACAATAAAGTTAATACAAAAACAAGAAAAATCAGAACCAACGAAAAAAGAAAATATGCTTACTGCCGCCGTTGCGGATACTGATATGTTAGTAGACTACAAAATAATCATAATGTTTCTGTTGGGTGTAATAATAGTTTTATTATTAGCTAAAAAGTTTAATAAGGAGTAAAATTTAAAAATGAGTAAATTACAAAAAAAATGGCTTTGGGTTTCAATAATAATGTTTATTATTTCTGAAATATTTTTTTCATTTATACCAACTTTTTTTACATTTATTTTGGGATATGGTGATTTTCCCTCTTTAATAAGTAAAGTTTTTTCTGATAATTTTCTGGAATCAAATCCTATTATTACATTGTTATTTCTTGTAATTGAATATGTGTCCTTAATAAGCATCTTCGTATTTAATATAAGATTTAATAATCAAAAAACATATAAATATTTAATAGCTATATTTTTAGGGCTTAATATAATTATACTTTCACTTGTTATTGCTCTTGTGTACACCATTACCCATATGAGTTTCCCATAATGCTATTTTAGTTGAGTAAAGTAAAATAAAAACAAAAAAAAGTTATGCACCTCGGGAGGGGTGGTTTTTGGGGATAAGTGTATGATGAGAATGAATGTGGAAGGAGAAATTATGAGCAACGACTACACATACATCCGACCCGGGGTGTGTGAGGACTGTGGGGAATATGGAGCAAAGTGGGTCGAAGACCTTCTCATTGACGTTTGTCCTGTTCACGAGGCCATACGGCGGGAAGCAATCTCTGTCAGGAAGAAACAGTTTACACCGCCAGAGCCTGATTAACTGAGTGAGAAGCGTAGCATCGCGGGCGTCCATACTGGACGCCCGTTTAATTTTTTAAAAAAGTTATGCACCTTAACAAAAGTACATTTTTACTTTAGGGGTATAATTAATACCGAAGCACAAGGAGATAGCCATGAATCATGAAGAATGCAGGAATCGTCCTGGGTTCTACGACAGGTGCCTCGAAAGGGCACGTCTGCTTCGAGTAGTTTTCGAAGTAAGACGAAAGAAGGGAACATGCGATGCCACTTCTGCGGTGAAGAATTCCACATCTGGGAGAGACTGGTCATTCTCTACTCGCATGACCACCATCCAGAGGTGAAGCAAGAAAACGACGAGATACACGCTCACGAAGAAGAACGCAGGGCGGAAGAACAAGAACTCTGCGTGGCAACAGCGCCCTGACTGTTTCGGGGATTAAGGGGAGGGAGAGATGAAACTCCGGTTCGACATATACTACTATTGCACGCTGGAGAAGTCTTCGGCGACGATGGAAAAGATACGTCGATACTGCTCCGTTAACGACTGCCCGTATCTTGGGCAACGTAAGCGGAAGAAAGCGAGAGAAGCAACGCGTTCTGCGCGGGAGTTGTCACAGTGAGGATCACGGGCGCCCGCCATCGGGCGCCCGCTTTTAATTTTCTTTAGCCTATGTTATATTTATTACACAAGCGCTGAAGGGGAAATCACCCCGGAGCTTCGGGAAGAAACCGATTTTGGGAGTAGAACCCGTCAAATGAGAAGCAACCAAGGTGGTACCACGGGGAAACTCGTCCTTGAATTATAACTACGGTTATAGTTTGAGGACGAGTTTTTTTGTTTATATTATGAGCGAAGAAAATACAAAAAAATCAGAATCAGCGCAAAGAGAAGAAAAAATCCTAGAATTTTGGCGCGAAAACAAAACTTTTGAAAAATCTTTAGCTAAAAAATCGCCGAAAGGACACTACGTATTTTATGATGGTCCGCCTTTTGCCACGGGGCAAATTCACTACGGGCACATCCTCGGCAGTACGGTTAAAGATGTCATCGGGCGCTATAAAACCATGCAAGGATATTATGTGCCGAGGAAATGGGGCTGGGATTGTCATGGTCTGCCAATAGAAAACATCGTGGAAAAAGAATTAGGGGTGGCTGGACACCATGAAATTGAAAAATTAGGCATAGATAAATTTGTGGAATATGCCCGCAGTAAAGTTCTGCAATATGATCAAGATTGGGAAAAGGGCATAGAGCGCATCGGACGCTGGGTGGATTTTCGTGGGCAATATAAAACGATGGATAATACTTTTATCGAATCCGTTTGGTGGGCGCTCTCCGAATTGAATAAGAAAAATTTGATTTATGAAGGTGTGCGCGTGCTCGCATATTGCGCGCGCTGCGAGACCCCAATTGCAAATTCCGAAATAGCGATGGATAACAGCTATAAGGATATTCCGGATATTTCTGTGTATGTAAAATTCGAATTAGAAGAAACGCCCGGCACATATTTACTGGCCTGGACCACGACTCCTTGGACTCTACCCGGCAATACCGCCATTGCCATTAATGAAAATATTGTGTATGTAAAAGTAAAAATAGGCGAGGATGTTTTAATTCTAGCTAAAGAAACGCTGGCGAATGTGCTCAAAGATAAAGAATACACAGTGCTAGGTGAAATCAGTAGCGCTGAACTTGTCGGTAAAAAATATAAACCGGTTTTTCCATACTATAAAGCAAGTGTTGTTGGAAAAAATGAAAATATTTGGAAAGTTTGGCATGCAGATTTTGTGACTACGGAAAAAGGTTCAGGCATCGCACACGAGGCGCCTGCCTTCGGGGAAGATGACATGAATCTCGCCAAAATAAAAAATATTCCTTGGATTATACATGTGGATGAAACCGGCAGATTTAAATCGGAGGTGGCAGAATTTGCCGGCCTGAAAGTAAAACCGAAAGATACCGCAGAAGATAAAGATGCGCATCTGCGCACGGACATCGAAGTAATAAAATATTTACAGGGAACTGGTACGTATTTCGATAAGGAGAAAATAATGCACTCTTATCCGCACTGTATGCGTTGTGATACGCCGATTATATACTACGCCTTGCCGTCTTGGTTTATAAATATTACCAAGGTAAAAGATAATATTATCGAACACTCACATAGCATCAATTGGATCCCGTCACACTTGAAAGAAGGTAGATTCAAAAATATTGTGGAAAATGCCCCGGATTGGAATATTTCCCGCAACCGTTACTGGGCGAGTCCGCTACCTATTTGGAAGTGTGCACAATGTAAAACCCAAACCTTCATCAGCTCTTTGGAAGATTTAAAAAATAAAACTAAAAAGTCTGGAAATAAATATTTCGTAATGCGTCACGGACAAGCCGAAAACAATATCACCGATGCGCATGATAGGGATTTAGAAATTAATGCCAAATTAACTGAAGTAGGGAGGGGACAAGTTTTAGAGAGTGCTAAAAATATTAAAGATAAAATTGATGTCGTTATATCTTCTCCATTTACTAGAGCAAAAGAGACGACGGAAATAGTGTGTGAACAAATTGGTTTTCCGGTTGGGAATGTTATTTATGATGAAAGAGTCAAGGAATGGAAGACAAGCACGACTTTCGAAGGTAAAGGTCAAGATATTGTGGATAAATATTATGAATTAGATTACCTAGATAAACCGACAGAGATTCTAGAAGGGGGAGAAAGCTTTGCTCAAGTGGTAAAACGGGTAGGGCAATTTATCTATGACGTAGAGACTAAATATTCAGGCAAAAATATTTTGATTGTTGGGCACGGCGGAGCTACTCAAGCATTATGCTTCGTCGCTAAGGGTGCGTCTTTTGATTTATTGTCCAGCAAGATTAATCCATTTCCTTCATTAAAAAATGCGGAAATAAAAAAAGTTGATTTTGTGCCCATGTCACATAATGCAAACCATGAGCTTGACCTTCACCGGCCGTACATAGATGATGTGGCTCTTGTATGTGATTGTGGAGCTGACCTAGAACGCATACCGGAAGTGCTCGATTGTTGGTTTGAATCCGGCTCAATGCCTTTCGCCCAGGATCATTATCCATTTGAGAATAGAGAGTGGCAAAAAAATAATTTCCCGGCTGGTTTCGTGGCGGAATACATCGCACAAACTCGAACTTGGTTTTATTATACGCATGTCGTATCAACAATGCTTTTCAAGCAAGCACCATTTAAAAACGTGGTGACGACGGGAACCTTGCGGGCAGAAGACGGCGAAAAAATGTCCAAGTCAAAAAATAATTATCCGGATCCATGGGTTTTTATCGACAAATACGGTGTGGATGCCCTGCGACTATACTTGATGTCTTCAACCTTAATGAAAGGCGAAGATGCGAATTTTTCCGAAAAAGCGGTGCAGGATATTGCCAGTAAAATCGTCGGTCGGCTGTTCAACGTGCTTGCGTTTTATGAGCTCTACCGAGATCCAAAAATAGAGAAAGAAACTGCGCCGAAAAGCCAGAATGTTCTCGATCAATGGATTTTAGAGCGATTTTATCAAATGCTTGCCGAGATCACGCAAGGAATGGAACTCTACGATATGGCTGAGGCGACTCGGCCCATAGATGCTTTAGTAGAAGATTTATCTACTTGGTATCTTCGTCGTTCGCGCGACCGAATCAAAGACGGAGATGTTTCCGCCAAACAGACTTTATATTTTATTCTAAAAACCATAGCTAAAGTTTTAGCGCCATTTGCCCCATTTTCGGCCGAAGAGATTTGGAGTCATTTGAAAAATGAAAGTGATGTGGAGAGCGTGCATCTGACTGAATGGCCGAAGAAACCGTTTCAATTTTCTTTCTTTAGCCAATCAAAAATTATTCCCAACATGGATATTGTTAGAAAAATTGTAACCTTGGGGCTAGAAGCTCGTCAGAAAGCCGGAATAAAAGTGCGTCAACCACTCGCCAAACTGGAAATCAAAAATTTTGGTCTAGGGGAAGACTATGTTGAACTTATTAAAGATGAAATAAACGTCAAAGAAATAAAAGAAAATAAAAATCTGGATGAAGAAGTATGGCTCGATGTAGTCATCGACGAGGCGCTTAAAGCCGAAGGAGAATATCGTGACTTTATGCGGGAACTTCAGGATAAAAGAAAAGTGCTCGGACTTAACCCTGGAGATAAAATGGCTATATCCGTAAGTGATATTTATAAAAAATATAAAATAATGCCGAATTTGCAGATGCATATGTTGCGCGTGGCAGCAATCGCATCTGTTATTTGCGATAATTTTACCGAATCATTACCAAAAGAAGATATTGTGACGGCCTGCCTACTCCACGACATGGGCAATATAATTAAGTTTGACCTAAAGTACTTTCCTGATTTTAATAAGCCAGAAGGATTTGAGTATTGGCAAAAAGTGAAAGATGAATACATAGTTAAATACGGAAAGAATGAACATGAGGCAACCTTAAAAATTATAAAAGAGCTACAAATGCCCGACAAAATCTTGGAATTAATAAATGCCATTAGCTTTTTTGGTGCTCCCGCTACCGCGTCCGGAAATAACTTCGCTGATAAAATTGTCGAATATTGCGACAGTCGCGTCGCACCGCTTGGCGTGGTGGGCTTGGAAGAGAGATTAGCAGACCTAAGAAAACGCTATGCCCATAAAGGCGGGGACACACCGGAACGTCGAGCGTATGAACAAGCTGTCAAAAACATGGAGCAACAAATTTTTGCGAAATGTAAGATAAAACCGGAAGATATTACCGAGGAATCTATAGCATCTATAATTGCTGAGTTGAAAAATTTTGTGATAAAATAGGGTTATGAAGATTACCAAACTCGGGCAGTCTTGTCTGGTTGTAGAAACAAACGGTAAAAAAATATTGATTGATCCAGGTTCTTATAGCGTAGAGGAACAAGTCAAAGAGCTTGGCGTTGGTTTAATTTTAATTACCCATGAACATCCAGATCATCTTGATTTAGAATCTATTAAAAAAATTCTGCTAAATAATCCCGACGCCATCATCATTACAAATGATGGGGTGGGTAAGTCGTTAAACGAGGTAGGAATTAAATATGAGGTTTTAGAAGATAGGGCTCCCAAAGATTTTTCCGGTGTGGAAATTGAAGCTTGTGACTGCAAACACGAAGAAATTTTTGAAGATTATGGACAATGCAAAAATACGGCATTTTTTATTAATAAAAGATTATTTCATCCAGGGGATTCCTTTTGTAATCCAGGAAAACCAATTGAGATTTTGGCTCTGCCCGTTGCGGGTCCATGGTCTCGTGTGCGAGATTTTATGAAATATGCTATTGAAGTAAAACCACAAATTTGTTTTCCATTTCACGACGGAATGCTGAAGTCTTTTGGCTCGGCGCACAGAGTTCCACAAACAGCTTTAGCTAAGTTTGGTATTGAATTTAAAGTTTTAGAATTAGGCAAAACCGAAGAATTTTGATATGCCACAAGAAATTATAGATTTTATAAATAGCCAATTTCTCTCAGTCTTGGCGGTAGAGATGCTGGACGGTTCGCCGCATTCGGCGACGGTGCATGTGGCTCTCTGTGAAGATCCGTTTATGTTTTTCTTTGAAACTTATCGTCCATATCGCAAATGCGAAGCGCTTTTTGGCCGAGAACATTCGCGGGCATCATTGGTGATTGGCTTTGACGAAAGTAATCGCAAAACTTTACAGATGGACGGGGAAGTACAACTTCTCAAGACGGACACGGAGATACTGCTCTTTAATAAAATTTATTTTAAAAAATTTCCAAAGAAAAAAGAAAAAGCCGGCGACGATAAGTTTGTTTTCTTTTCTTTTATCCCTAAATGGTGGCGTTTTACCGACTGGGAATCACCGGGAGGGAAGAGAATTATTAGCTCTGAAGGTAAATAATATGCACCATATATATCACACCGAGGCGATAATATTGGGGAGTAGAAATTACGGTGAAGCAGGTAAATGCTACTATCTTTTTACTCGAGACCTCGGAATGATCTATGCCTCGGCGCAAGGCGTACGTAAGATGTCTTCCAAGCTTCGTTTTATTTTACAGGACTTCACTTATATCAAAGTGGATTTAGTTCAAGGAAAAGATTTTTGGCGGGTGACCAGCGCTTCAAAGACAAATACACTCGAAACACTTTCAAAAAAACCGCCAATTTTTGCCGTAGTTTCTAATATTGCCAATCTTCTGAAGAGACTACTCGCCGGAGTGGAGCAGAATTCCGAATTGTTTGCCGATCTACTAAACGGATTGAAAATTCTGGAAAAAACAGAAATCAAAGATTTATCAAACGTCGAAGCCATTATTGTTTTGCGTATTTTAAATAATCTGGGTTATATTGGGGGGAATGAAACGCTACAAAATCTAGTACATTCGCCATTTGAAGAACATTTGATATTTGAGGTTTCAAAATCGAGAACCCAAGTATTAAGCCAAATTAACAAGGCGCTCAAGGAAACGCACCTTTAAATATGATACAATTCTAGGTATGGGAGAAAATGAAAGGAATAAACTTAATAGACTCGAGGAACTCAAAGACCAGCTCTTTAATAAGAGTTACCAAACCAAGATTGAACATCGGGATAATTATTCACGCCCCCACATGTCTGACATCGTGGATTCTTGGGAAACCAAAGAAAAACCAGCCAGCGCTAATACCGAACAATTTTTTATGCAAACGTCCAAGTTCAAGAAGTTTTTTATTTTTTCTATTGTTTTTTTTGTTTTGACTTTGCTTTACGGCGGGTATGTTTTTTTTGGAGGAGGCAACACTGTTTCCAATGACAATATTGATATTTCAGTTTTGGGTAACAATTTTACCTCGGGCGGAGATGAATTGCCGCTCGTTGTGGGCATTACCAATAAAAATGCCGCTTCACTTGATTTGGTGGACCTGATAGTAGAATACCCTAAAGGTTCGGATACCGATGCAACATCTGACACGGAACGTTTTCGTGAGTCATTGGGGACGATTCTCCCGGGGGCCGTACATAACGAAAACCTAAAAGTAACTCTTTTCGGACAGGAAGGTAGTGTTCGCACTATAAAAATTTCCTTAGAATATAGAGTAGCAGGTTCGAGCGCAATTTTCGTAAAGGAAAAAGATTATAATGTGAATATAAGTTCCACGCCGATAAATCTCTCTGTGGATGCCCCGACGACTACCAGCACAAACCAAAGCATTACATTAAATGTAAGTGAAACATTAAATGCAACCAAACCATCACCGAAAACATTGCTGAAAGTTATTTATCCTGTCGGATTTCAGTTTACTAGCTCTGTACCGGCGCCCTCATTCGGGAACAATGTTTGGAATTTGGGAGATTTACCTCCAGGCGCAACCCGAAACATATCAATAACCGGAAAATTGGTGGATGTTTTTGACGGGGAGGAGAAAACTTTTAATATTTTCAGTGGTTCACAATCCAGTACGGATAAATCAGCCATTGGTGTAGTTTTTAATTCTATTTTTCACACCGTTACCGTGAGTAAGGCTTTTGTGGAAGCCAATCTTTTTATAAATGGTGTTTCGCAAACAGACTATGCCATAGATGCCAAAACATCAGTGACTGCCGAAATTCGATATGTGAACAATTTAGACACCAAAATCAACGATCTGGTAATCCAAGCAAAAATTTCCGGGAACGCCTTCAATCGTCAGACGATAAGTGTGCAGGATGGTTTTTATGATTCCGCCAAAGATACAATAACTTGGGAAAAAAGTTCGTCTCGTCAACTAAAGGAATTAAATCCGGGAGATTCCGGTTCCGTGGTATTTTCTGTTTCACCGCTCTCGCTCTTTTCGGCTGCCGGAGGAATATTAACGAATCCTTCTATAAACATAGCAGTGGACATTTCCGGTAAACAGCCGTTGGAGGGTTCTGTGGTTAATCAAATAAATAATTCTACTTCTACTGTAGTCAGAATTATTTCCGATATCGGTTTTGCCACTAAAGCGCTTTATTATTCCGGAGCTTTTACCAATAGTGGGCCGATTCCGCCGAAAGTAGGGGAAAAAACCACTTACACTATAGTCTGGACACTTTCCAATACTGCTAACAGTATTTCTAACGCGCAAATAATCTCATCTCTTCCACCCTGGATAAATTTTGTTGGGCCGGTGTCACCTACGGGAGAAAATTTGATTTACAATTCTTCAACTAAACAAATAACCTGGAATGTAGATAGGATCGCTAAGGGGGCGGGGGTTATAGGAGCGGCGCGAACAGTCAGTTTTCAGGTTTCCTTTATTCCTTCGCTTTCACAAGTCGGTAAAAATCCGACGATAATAAATAGTTCGGTTTTGACGGGGCATGATGATTTTGCTAAGGTGGATATGAAGGTCAACAAAACGGCGCTAACCACCAAACTTAGTGACGATCCGGCGTTTTTACCTAGCGGAGGAAATGTTGTCGAATAATATGAGCGAAAAAAATAAAAAAGAGAATAACGGGCAGGATTTAATGGAAAAAATAGTTTCGCTCTGCAAGAGACGCGGGTTTGTCTTTCAGGGTTCGGAGATTTACGGGGGACTGGCGGGTACTTTCGATTTTGGGCACTACGGCGTGGCGCTCAGAAATAATATAAAGAATTCTTGGTGGAAGAAATTTGTAGACAATAGGCGTGACATGTACGGCCTCGACGCAGCTATACTAATGAACGGGAAAGTTTGGGAAGCTTCCGGTCATGTGGCAGGATTTTCCGATCCGATGGAAGATGGCAAGCAGTTCAATGTGATGTTCAAGACTCAGGTTGGTGCGGGTGAAGAAGCAGCGATTTCATACCTACGTCCGGAGACAGCGCAGGGCATGTTTGTTAATTTTAAAAACACAGTTGATGCCTTTCATCCAAAACTTCCATTTGGGATGGCACAAATAGGTAAAGCTTTCCGCAATGAGATTGCCCCACGCGATTTTGTTTTTCGTCAGCGTGAATTTGAACAAATGGAGATAGAATATTTTATCCGTTCGGCTGATTGGGAAAAATATTTTGAATACTGGAGAAGCGAAATGTTGGAATGGATAGAAGAGCTCGGGTTAGATATGGGAAAAGTGCATGAATTGGAAGTACCAGATGCAGACCGAGCGCATTATTCAAAACGCACAATTGATTTTGAATTTGATTTTCCTTTCGGGAAAAAAGAACTTTTCGGACTTGCCTATAGAACAGATTTTGATTTAAAAACCCATAAACTTGAATACATAGACGAAGAAGAAGGAGGGAAAACCGTGCCACACGTTATCGAGCCATCCATTGGGGTTGATCGAGCATTTTTAGCTCTACTTGTTTCTGCGTACACAGAAGACGAAAAAGACGGCGAAGTGCGTTCTTATTTAAAACTTAAGCCCAATATTGCGCCGGTTATTTGCGCAGTTTCACCTTTACTTAAAAATAAACCAGAGCTCGTAGAATATGCCAACAATAAAGTTTTCGCTCCGCTTAAAGAAGAATTTGGCCGAGTGGCTTGGGACGACAACGGCAACATAGGGAAAAGATATCGCAGGCAGGATGAGATAGGTACACCATTTTGTATTGTGGTTGATTTTGACACACTTACTGATGATACTGTGACTGTGCGAGACCGCGATACCGGAGAACAAGAGCGAGTGAAAGTGACAGACTTGAAAGATTATATAAAAGAAAAAATAAGTTAATGCGATTTTCTAAAAAAGTTTTAAAGAACGGCTTGCGAGTAATTACGATACCAATGAAAGATAACCCGACGGCGACTGTCTTGGTTCTCGTGGAGGCTGGTTCTAAATATGAAGAGAAAAAAGTGAACGGAATTTCACACTTTTTGGAGCATATGTGTTTTAAGGGAACGATTAAACGGCCCCAGGCTATAGATATTTCCAAGGAATTGGATATGCTTGGCAGCCAATATAATGCCTTCACGGCGCAAGAATACACGGGATATTATGCCAAATCCGATGCGAAAAATTTCAGTAAAATTTTTGACGTTGTCTCCGATATTTATCTGAATTCCACTTTTCCGGAAGCGGAAATGCAAAAGGAAAAAGGGGTAATCATAGAAGAGATAAACATGTATGAAGATATGCCGAATAGGCACGTGCAGGACTTGATTATGAAATTGCTATATGGCGATCAACCGGCGGGTTGGAATGTGGCCGGAGAAAAAGAAAATATTTTGAAAATGAAACGAGACGATTTTACTGCTTATAAAAAGCAACATTATTTACCCGAAGCGACGGTGCTTGTCGTGGCAGGCGCAGTTACTGAGAAAGAAGTTATGAAAGAGGTAAATAAAATTTTCGATAAAGTAGAGAGAGGTAAAAAATCAAAAAAAGAAAAAGTAAAAGAACAACAAACAAAACCGCAAGTACTGCTAAAATTTAAAGAAACCGATCAAACACATTTCGTGCTCGGGGTGCGTACCTACGATCTATTTAATAAAAGAAATGCCGTGTTGTCTGTGCTCGGTGGAGTGCTCGGCGGGGGAATGAGTTCCAGACTTTTTCAAAAACTTCGGGAAGAGCTCGGCGTTGGTTATTATGTGCGCGCCTATAACGATGCTTATACCGATCACGGATTTTTCCAGATTTCTGCGGGGGTAGACAACAAAAGAATTGGAGAAGTTCTGGATGCGGTGCTGGAAGAATGCAATAAATTAAAAAATAAAAGAGTAAATACAGAAGAATTAAATAAAGTAAAAGAATGCCTAATAGGCAACATGAAACTTTCCCTTGAATCAAGTGATGACATAGCAAATTTTTACGGTGGGCAAGAACTTTTAAAACGAGAACTTAAAACTGCGCAAAAAAAAGCAGAAGAATTACGCAAAGTTACCGCCGGTCAAGTCCAGATACTTGCCAAAGAAATTTTCAAAGAAAATAGGTTAAACCTAGCCATAATCGGACCGTTCAAAGATAAAACTAAATTTATAAAATTACTAAAATTTTAGCTTTTTAGTTTAGTGTTTTTCGTGCTATCATATTTCTATGGCTGAGGAGAACAATATAACTCATATTTCTATCACTACGGGTACTATGGTCCGAGCAGTTTTGGTAGTGTTGGGGTTCCTTTTAATGTGGATTTTGAGGGGTTTTCTTCTGATTATTTTAACTTCTATTGTTATCGCTTCTTTTGTGGAATCAGCTGTCCCTCAGCTTAAAAAAATGGGGATCGGAAGAGTTTTCGGGATAGTTATTTTATACACAATTTCTATCTTTTCTTTATCTGGACTGTTTTATCTTTTTGCCCCGCTTCTGATAACTGAAGTTTATAATTTCTCAACCTTTATTTCATCTTATGTTCCCGATATTTCTTTCTTGAATTATTTTAGAAGTGAAGCTTTCTCTGGCGCTAAGGATGTGGTCGGCGCTCTCTCGGGAGATTTTTCACTAACCTCACTATTGTCAATATCCAATACTTTTATTTCCAATATTTCCGGAGGATTTTTCCAAGCACTTTCTGTCGCCTTCGGTGGTATCTTCAACGTAATCTTGATAGTAATCATTTCTTTTTATCTTTCAATCCAAGAAAAGGGAATAGAAAATTTTCTTCGCATTATTTTACCTGTTAAATACGAGGAGTACGCAGTGGATTTGTGGGAACGTTCACGTATAAAAATAGCACTTTGGGTAAAAGGACAACTTGTCTTAGGGTTGATTGACTCCGTTTTAGTTTATCTGGTGCTCTCTCTTCTCGGCATAGAATATGCTCTGCTCCTGGCTATTATTGCCGGGATAATGGGGCTGGTGCCGTACGGGACTTTGGTTGCCCTTATTCCAGCAGTCTCATTTTCTTATTTGTCAGGTGGCATATCTTCTTCATTAATGGTAGCCGGAGCTTACCTTATAATTCATCAATTTGAAATTTTTCTTTTTACTCCTCTCCTTATTAAAAACATTGTGGGTCTTTCGCCGTTTGTCGTTATCCTGGCAGCTCTGGTGGGATTTGAGCTAGGCGGTTTCTGGGGAGTGGTGCTCGCACTACCGGTAGCCGTTTTCCTAATGGAGTTAATGAGTGATATGGAAAAACACAAAGCTTTTACCAGAACCCACCCTAAATAAGTAAAAGTAATGAAAAAAAATAGTTTCTATATCACTACGACACTGCCTTACGTAAATGCTCCTCTCCATATGGGGCATGCCCTAGAGTTTGTGCGCGCAGATACCATGGTGCGATATAAAAAACTTCAGGAGTACGAAGTTTACTTTAATACAGGTACAGACGAACACGGTAAGAAAAATTACGATAAGGCAATAGAGAAAGGTTTAAGTCCGAAAGAGTTTGTTGATCAGGGATTTGAAACATTTAAAGAACAATTAAAAATGTTTGGGGTAAGTGAAGATGTACATTTTGTTCGTACCACGGATACCCATCACGAGATGGCGGCGCAAGAATTTTGGCAGCGGGTACAGAAGAATGGATATATTTATAAAAAAAGTTACCAGGCGAAATACTGTGTTGGTTGCGAGAGTGAAAAAACAGATTCGGAACTGGATGAAAAAGGCGAATGCCCGCTCCACCCCGGTAGACAGCTTGAATTAATCAATGAAGAGAATTACTTTTTCAAATTTTCTGCATTTGGCGACAAACTTTTAGAATTTTATGAGAAAAATTCCAATTTTGTTGTTCCGGATTTTCGTTTAAACGAAATGAAGAATTTTATCAAAAATGGCTTGCAGGATTTTTCTATCTCTCGTTTAAAATCAAAAATGCCATGGGGGATAGAAGTGCCTGATGACAAAGACCATGTAATGTATGTATGGTTTGATGCTCTCACCAACTATATTTCTACGCTCGGCTGGCCGGATCAACTGGAAAATTTTGAAAAATATTGGGTAAATGGTAATCCCACTCAATACTGCGGTAAAGATAATACTCGCTTTCAGGCCGTTACATGGCAAGCGATGCTCATGGCTGCTGATTTGCCGAATTCACACCAAATAATAGTCAACGGTTTTATCACGGCCGACGGTGGTGCCAGAATGTCTAAAACTGTCGGCAACGTCGTTGATCCTAGAGACGTAGTCGCAGAATATGGCACAGACGCTTTGCGCTATTTCCTTTTACGTGAAATATCTTCATTCGAAGACAGTCCTTTTACTATAGAGCGATTCAAAGAAGCGTATAACTCCGGACTGGCAAACGGTCTAGGGAATCTGGCTTCACGCATCCTGACACTTTCCGAAAAATATTTAGAAAAATGTCCTGAAATTCCCGACGGCTTGATTCCAAGGGAAGATTATTTTAAATTTTTCGAAAATTTTGATATCAAAGGAGCTTGCGATTATGTTTGGAATGAGATAGGAGAACTTGATAAATTTATTCAAGAGACAGAACCCTTTAAAGTTGTAAAAGTGGATGAAGCCAAAGGCAAAGAATTAATTTCCGATATGGTTGTTCGTTTATATAAAATAGCGAGAATGCTAAACCCGATAATGCCGGAAACAAACGCCACTCTCAAAAAATTAATTAAAGAAAACAAAAAACCCGAGAAGCCATTATTTTTGAGAAAAGATTAACATGACTCCGAAATACATAGACATACATTCACATGTAAATTTTACGGCTTTTGATGCAGACAGAGATGAGGTAATAAAACGCGCTCTGGATAATGATACCTTTGTAATAAATGTCGGTACGCAGATAGATACTTCACGTCAAGCGGTTGAACTGGCGCACAAGTATAACGAAGGCGTGTATGCGATTATTGGACTTCATCCGATACATACAGGAGCTTCGTATCACGATACGAAAGAGTTGGGCGAAGGTGGAGCGGAATTCACTTCTCGGGGAGAAGTTTTCGATAAAGAAAAATATCGCGAACTTTTGAAAGATCCAAAAACTTTAGGAATAGGGGAATGTGGGCTCGATTATTATCGTTGCGACGAAGAATCTATTTCTAAACAAAAAAAAGCCCTAGTAGGGCAAATAGAACTTGCGAATGAATTTAATAAACCAATGATGTTGCATATTAGAAATAATCCGAGCGATAAAACCCGTAATGCTTATTTCGAAGCATTAGATTTATTAAAAAAACACGCAAAAGTAAAAGGCGATGTGCATTTTTTCGCCGGAGGATTAGAAGAAGCGAAAGCATTTTTGGATTTTGGTTTTACTCTTTCTTTTACAGGGGTTATTACTTTTACCCATGACTATGATGAAGTTATAAAAAATACCCCTCTTGATATGATTATGACGGAAACGGATTCCCCATATGTTGCTCCAGCGCCATATCGAGGTAAGCGCAACGAACCTGTATATGTGCGGGAAGTAGTCAAAAGAATTGCTGAAATAAAGAACTTACCGGAGACTGAGGTAGCCGAAGCTATTATCGAGAATGCCAAAAGGGTGTTCGGGTTGCATTTCTAAGGCCTTTTTGCTAGTATGAAGCCTATGCAAGAAGTGGAAGTTGGTGCAGAAAACGATATAAAGGGGGACGCAAATGAACGAGTTTACGAACTCGGTTATCTTTTGGTGCCGACTATTCCCGAAGGTGATTTGCCGGCTCAATATGGCAATCTGAAAGAGCTGGTGTCTTCTTTTGGGGGCATTGTTATTGCCGATGAAGTTCCTAAAATGATGAACCTCGCCTATGCGATGGTGAAAGTCGTCTCAAATGTGCGCAGTAAATTCAGCACTGCCTACTTCGGCTGGACCAAATTCACAATGGACTCCGATAAAGTTTTAGAATTAAAAAAGAAGCTTGACCTCGATCCGCACTTTATCCGCTTTTTAATATTAAAAACAGTAAAAGAAAATACTATTGCCGCAAAAAGATTCGTGCGACCGGAGATGCATCGCCGACCAACAGTCAAAAAGTCTGACGATGAACCAGTGGTGCCTATTAATAAAGAAGAAGTCGATAAAGAAATCGATGCGATGGTAGCAGCTATATAATAAAATCATTATGTATTTAAATAAAGCAATTGTAATAGGAAACCTTACCCGCGACCCGGAACTTCGATCGCTTCCCTCTGGCATTAAAGTTTGCACATTTTCTTTGGCCACGAACCGAGTTTGGAAAGATAAAAATGGTGCCAGGCAAGAATCTACTGATTATCACAATGTGGTAGTTTTCGGACGCCAAGCGGAGACAGTGGCTCAATATATGAAAAAGGGTAGTTCGATATTAGTGGAAGGACGAATGCAAACGAGGAGTTGGGATGACAAAACTAGCGGAGAAAAGAAATATCGTACCGAAATAGTTGCTGACCGTACTCAATTTGGTCCAAAGGGAAGCGGAGTATCGGGCGGAAGCACAACAAGCGCAGGCTCTAAAGCCCCGGCTTCCGAGGGCGGGGGAGAAGTTGACGCGATAGAATACCCGGAAGAAGACATTAACCCGGAAGACATACCTTTTTAATAAAAACAAATAAAACATTAAGATGAAACAAGATTATTTTTCAGCCAACAATATAAAATACATAGACTACAAGGATATTGAAATCTTAAAGAAATTTTTGAATCCAAATGGTAAAATCGTCAGCCACAAGAGAAGTGGGGTAACGGCTAAAAATCAACGCCAGCTTACCATGGCTATCAAGCATGCGCGCTTTCTGGGCTTACTGCCTTTCGTGGTCAAGTAGAAATCAAAAGAAGAAGATTTTTGTCGGTACGGATTTTTTGAAGCATAAAAAATCCTGAAATTTGCTCGCCGTCGCTTGCAAAACCCCTTAAAAATCTTCTTCTTTTGATTTTTTAGACTCGTTCTACGTAGTCGCCGGTTTCGGTGTTTACGCTGATTTTATCTCCTTCTTTGATGAACATTGGAGCGTTCAAGGTTGCACCGTTTTCGAGAGTAATGACTTTATTGCCTCCTTTTGAAGTGTCGCCACGGACTGCGGGCGGAGCATCTTTAACTAGGAATTCCATTTTAATAGGCAAAGTAACTTTAATGATAGTCTCTTCGTCATCATTGTCCCAGATTAGAGCAATAGCGTTGCCATTTTGTTTTAAAAATTTCCCGGGAGTACCGATGAGGTTTTCATCCAATTTAAATCTTTTGCTTTTATCTTGCGGATCGCAGAACCAATATTCGCCCTTATTGTGATATAAAAAAGTAATATCGCGTTTAACGATATCTGCCTCGTCGGCAGAATCTGAAACGTGATAAGTGGCGGGGAAGACCTTGCCGGAGATTAAAGACCGAAGTTTGACTTGATTCTGGGGTTTGCGTTGCTGGGTACGAGCGACATGGCTTTCTACCACTTCGCAGGGTTCGCCGTCATGGATAATTATTTTCTTTTCGCGAATTTCACTGTATTCCAATTGAGCCATAATTTGATACTAGCAGAATAATTAATAAAATCAAGGTTAATTGACAAAATATTTTTTTTAGAGTTAAATCTAACCGAAGGAGGGTAAGCGCATGGCTTACTTGCAGAAGAAAGTGGATACGAGCGGTGTATCTGAAGAGGAGCTGGCCCGTCGCTGGGACAACCTTTCTCTCGAAGACAGGGAGAAGGTGTTCCGAGGTGCCGCTTCTGAAGATGACCTCGATGAGTGGGACGAGGTGTCCGACATGGAGTTGGGCTACCTCTCCGAGCGGTGCAGTCATCGTACCGTCCAGGGGGTAGTCGACCACCTGGCGCTCCACGCGAAGTAAACGATCGAGCCGGTCGGGGCAGAGAGCCCCCGCCGGCTCTCTGTTTTTATGCTTCTTCCGTAAATTTTTTGCGGATTTCTTTCAGTATTTGATTAGTGATTGGCTTATTTTCTTTCAAAAATGTGCGAGTGGAATCATAGCCAACCCCCAGTTTAATCTTTTCTTTCGCTTCACCGGCAGGCATATAGAAATACGAATTTCCAGATTTTTCTATTATTTTAAATTTTTCTCCGAGGGCCATGATTTCCCCTTCTTTGGAAATACCTTCGTTGTAAATAATATCGAATTCAGTTTGCTTGAACGGAGCTGAAACTTTGTTTTTGACTACTTTCACTCTAGTGCGGGAGCCCACAACTTCTTCACCTTTTTTGATTTGGGCAATTTTGCGGATATCTAAGCGTACAGAAGTATAGAATTTCAGTGCTTTGCCCCCCGGGGTAGTCTCTGGGTTACCGAACATTACTCCTATTTGCATGCGAATTTGATTTATGAAAATAACGACAGTTTTCGAACGAGCAACGATGGCGGTGAGCTTGCGAAGCGCTTGCGACATGAGGCGTGCCTGCTTGCCGACATGATATGCCCCCATATCTCCCTCGATTTCATCCTTGGGGGTGAGAGCAGCTACGGAGTCGACGACAATCACATCTATTTTTCCGGTGCGCACGAGACTCTCTACAATTTCGAGTGCTTGTTCGCCGTTATCCGGTTGAGAAATGAGAAGATCATTTATGTTTACCCCAAGTTTTTTAGTATAGTCCGGATCCATGGCATGCTCCGCATCGATATAAGCGCAGACACCGCCGAGTTTTTGCGCTTCAGCGACGATATGCAAGGAGAGGGTAGTTTTACCAGAAGATTCCGGTCCGAATATTTCAATGATGCGTCCGCGGGGGATTCCACCAATGCCGAGCGCCATATCGAGGCCGATGGAGCCCGTCGGGATGACACTAATGTTTACCTTAGGAGAATCGCCGAATTTCATGATGGAACCTTCGCCGAATTTTGTTTGAATAGCCTTCAGTGTGTCTCCTAGCACGGATTCACCCACAGTCTTGTCTTCTTTTTTCTCCTTTTTCTTCATCATACTATTGTTTAAAAATTATCTTATAATTTTTCTCATCCACATAGCCAAACTTATCTTGGGCTCGGATATTGATTATATTATACCCCAAGAGGAGCGCAACCGTCTCATCGAAGTTTCCTTGTTGATCTACAGAAATCTCCCGACCGTCCAAGGTTAAATTGATGGCGTTTTTGGCTGTACCAGTTATTTTCAAAACACTTTCTGTCACTACGGCGTCATCCGTCAAATTCACATTTTTAATTTTAACTCCCAAAATTATATCTTTGGACACGAACAAAGCGTAACCAATAATTAAAATAAAGAAAACAGTAAGTCCGGCAATTTTGACTATTTTCTTCGCATTAGTATTCATTAGATTACATTTTCACCACTTTCCGTATGTTCTATTTTTTCTAAAACTTCCCTCGGCTTGGCGCCATCTCCGGGCCCGATGACTCCACGTTCTTCCAATTTATCCATCAATCGCGCCGCGCGAGCGTAACCCAGTTTCAATTTTCTTTGGAGATAGGAAGTAGATGCCTTGCCGGCTTCGATGACACAAGCCCTAGCTTCCTCATACATTTCATCATCATCTTCCATATCTGCGGTTTCCAGCGTGCTTTCAAAAATACTTTTATCGGCGGAAATTGAACCGGCAGTCAAGGTTATTTCATCACCGACTTCGTCCTTGTAAGCCTCTGCTAAATATTTTACAACTTTCTTAACCTCTGATTCGGAAATAAATGCACTCTGCAAACGCTCCGGCTGTGCTTCGCCACTGGAGTAGAGCATATCACCGGCGCCAAGAAGTTTTTCTGCGCCACCTGCGTCTAAAATGGTGCGGGAATCTATCTGCGAAGAAACTTTCAAAGCGACGCGGGCAGGGATGTTCGCCTTAATCAAGCCGGTAATGACGTTTACTTCGGGGCGTTGAGTCGAAAGTATCAAATGAATACCAACGGCACGGGACATTTGCGCGAGGCGAACGATGGCCGCCTCGAGTTCTCTCGGGTATGAACTCATAATATCTGCAAGCTCGTCTATAATAATGATGATATAAGGCATCGGATCGGCATTTATTTCCTCATCTACCCCATCACTATTTTTCTTTGTTTTCTTCGGGCCTTTATTGAAAACGTTGTTATGGTAAGACTCTATGTCGCGCACAGACTCCGCTTCCAAAATATCATAACGTCGATCCATTTCTTTTGCCGCCCATTTCAACGCTAAAATCGTCTTTTTGGCTTCGGTAATGACTGGGGTGAGCAAATGCGGAATATTGTTGTAAAGGGTGAGTTCTACTCGTTTTGGGTCTATTAAAATAAGCTTCAAGTCGTCCGGGCCGTTTCTGTATAGAAGGGAAGTAATCATAGAGTGGATGGTGACAGATTTTCCGGAGCCAGTCGTTCCGGCGACGAGGACGTGTGGCATTTTAACCATATTGCCGAAGACAGCTTTGCCGGAGATATTGCGACCAAGGGCGATAGTCAGAGGTTTCGAAGAATTTTGGAATTTTTCATCGGCAAGCAATGTAGCCAAGCCGACAATCGATTTTGATTTATTTGGAATTTCAATGCCTACGAGAGACTTGCCCGGGATTGGCGCTTCGATGCGGATAGGGTGTGCGGCGAGGGAGAGGGCCAAGTCATTTTGCAGACCGACGATGCGAGAAAGTTTTACTCCTTCGGCCGGTTTTAAGGCATAACGCGTGACCGTCGGTCCGACGGTTATCTCATCCATCTCGACTTCAATGCCGAAGTTCGCAAGCGTGCGTTTGATAATGTTCGCGTTCGCTTTGATGTCACCCGTGTTTGGTTTACCCTGGTCTTCCTCGAGGAGTGATAGGGGAGGAGGGACATAAGTGGAAATTAAACCAATGCGTCTTTTTTTAATCGGTATATCTTCTTCTTCGATTTCCACCTCGTTCTTTTTCCCAACCCCAAGCGCTTTTTTAATTTTTTCCCCAGCCGTTTCTTCCTCTTCTTCAGGCATGGATTTCTCCACTTCACTTATTTCATTTTCATTTAAAGAAACAGGTATTTCTTTTTGTTTTTTACCAAAAATAGATGAAAAGAATCTCCAGGCTGGCATCAGGCTGAACTTCGCATCAAACATTATTAAAATTGAAATCACTAAAAGGGCGACCAGGAAAACCGTACTGGCATATACATCAAAAATAGAAACGAATGGAATGGATAAAATTTCCCCGAAAAATCCGCCGGCATGATTACCTGAAGCAATGTCTATTATTCCGAGACCGGAGAGCAGAAATAATATCCCGCTCGTGACCCGTGTCCAGCCGATATTCGGCACTTCTGATTTTATAAATGAAGCCCCGAGCAGGATAAAGAGGGTAGGTAGTAGGATGTAGCCGATACCGAGTAGATAATAAAGTTTCTCGTAAATAAATTTTCCTGCCACTCCGGCAATGTTGAAAGTGGGCATGGACATTAAAAGAAACAACGAAAAAACAAAAAACAGGACTGCCGCTATGCCATGCTTGGTTTGGGTCTTTAATCCTATTAAACTTTTCTTGTCATTTTTATCTCTCCATTCGTTTTTCTTGGTTTTCTTTCCGTTTTCGTTTTTCGCCATATAAAAGTATTTTAACATATTTAAAAATAGATTGTTATTTTCTCGGGTACGGATTTTTTGAAGCTTAAAAAATCCTGAAGTTCTCGTCCCGGTCGGACTCGAAACCCCCATAAAACAACAATCTAATTTACGAGAGCAAAGAATAATTTTTTAAATGCATTGCGCAGAGCGACGGCTCGAGCATAGCAAACTTTTAGCAGGAAATTATGTGCGCATTTTAAAAATTGATTCTTTGCGATAGTGTTGCATTTTCTCGTGTCTTATATATAATGGACGCATGTTTGGAGAAGAAAAAAATCTAAAAGACTCCGCATCTAGTCTGGGCATTACCATAAAGGACAGCCGAATCACTATTTCCTATACAAAAACTAATAAGCTTATTACTGCTCTATATATGGTTACGGACATAATAGACAGAGACGAACCACTGAGGAATAAATTAAGGACACTCGGCACCAATATAATATCGGACATTAACTCTTCTCCCATAAATGCTTTGGGTAAAATAGCCGAAGCAGTGTCCTTTTTAGACATTGCTGCTGCTATAAATATCATCTCCGAAATGAACTGCAATATCTTACGTAAAGAGTTTTTGGAACTAGATCAATCTATTAAACAATCGACAGACAAGGTTGCCGTTTTAAACAGGCAAATCAATCTTTCCGAATTTTTTAGAGAACCTGCCCGCCTGGGCGGGGAGTTGCCGGCGTCCAAGCAAAATCAGCCTAAAGGACACTATAAATCTATCGGACATCAATATTCTACACGGATTGGTGTCCAAAAGGGAAGTACTTTATTAAAAGCTTTGTCCGATACACGATTAAGTCCTTTAAAGACAGAAGACTTTGATATACTTAAAAAACAAAGGCGTCAGGATATATTAAATATAATAAAACTCGTAGGAGGAAATGCAACGATCAGAGACATAAAGGACAAAGCTCAATTGACACCGGATCAATCCAACTCCCTCGTGTCTTGTAGTGAAAAGACACTTCAGAGAGAACTTGTTTCTATGGTTAAGGATAATGTCCTTAATAAAACCGGAGAAAAACGCTGGAGCCGGTATTCGTTAGTTATCAATATATAACTCCTGCAAACCGGTAACGTTCTCATGTTCGGTGATTAGAATTTCACATCCGATTTATTGCATTTTACGGTAAAGGATGCTAAGATATGTTTGTGGATATTGGTTGAAAAACCAAGTTATCCACATAATATATTGCCTTATTTTTGGCGGATATATTATAATGTTATTGTGTTTACAGATTGCACGTCTTGTGTATTCTGTATGCGCAAATTGTGTTTATTTTACCTCACGATTTCGTCGAAAAAATCTTGAGAGAAAATAAACGGAAAGGTCATTGAAAACTGGATAGCTATGTTTTCAATGTTAGTTTATCTCTGTTCGTTTTTGTTTGTCCGCTGCATTATTAAAAATTATTAGTTATTAGCGGATGATAAAGAGCGATAGAAAAATAATACGCTTTTAGTTTTGTCGAAACTAATTAATGGCGTAGAAAATTAGAAAAATTTATGAGTAATTTATTTAAATCAAAATTCCTTCTTGGAGTTGTACTCGTAGCAGTTCTAGTTGTTGCCGGTGGCGCTTTTGCAAAACCAGTAGCAGCTGATTGTTCGATCATAACTACACTAAGGTTGGGTTCTTCAGGCACTCAAGTTATGTGCTTGCAGACAGCCCTTGGTGGCCTTACCGCTGATGGTAACTTTGGTCCTTTGACTAAAGCTGCTGTTGTGTCATGGCAATCAAAATCGGGATTAGTAGCTGATGGAATTTTCGGTCCTAAGTCTAACGCTGTTTGGATGGCTAATGCAGGAAATTCTGCAAACTTCCCAGCAGGTTGTACTTCAGCTTCCGGATACTCAGTTTCAACCGGTCTATCATGTGCTGGTTCAGGTGGTACATATCCAGCAGGCTGTATGTCAGCTGTAGGATATAGTCCAACTACTGGGGCAAAATGTGATGGGGTTACAACAACTACACCTTCAGGTCCCCTAGCAGGTTCAGCAGGAACAATTGCTGATGTCAACAATCTTTCCGCATATAATAATGAGGAAGTTGGTGATGGATCCAATGATCTTAAAGTTGCTGGATTTGAAGTTGAAACTTCAAACGATGGAGACATTCAATTGAATTCGGTAAAAGTAAGCTTTGCTTCTACAGGTAACGGAGCAACCGAATCAGACCGTATTGAAGACTACCTTGATTCCGTTTCTATCTGGCAGGGTTCAACGAAAGTTGGTTCTGCAGATACTGCTGACTTCAACAAAGATTCTACAGGGAACTACTCAAAGGTTATAACTTTGAGCAATTCTGTAGTTCGTTCAGATACTTTGGAGAAATTCTATATAGCTGTTGACGCAGTAAATAACCTTGACTCAGGAGATATCGTTGCGGATTCTTGGTCTGTTGACCTTGAAAACATCAGATATACTGATGGTTCAGGAGTTACTACGACTGATACTTCTTCAGGAGTTATCAATGCTATGAACGTTGGTATTGCTTTTGTTTCTTTCTCAACCTCAGCTGATACTGAGCTTAAGATTTCCACAAATAGCACTCCAGTTGCGGCTGTTGTAGATGTAGATTCTACAAACAATACTGATAATGTTGTACTCTTGAAGGGTAAAATGAAATTGGATGGTACATCAAGCGCTTTGCTGGATTCCCTTCCAATAACTCTTACTTCAACGGGCGGCGGCATTACTGCATTGACAGGATCTGTTATCCTTACATTGTCAGGTGGCGATGACGGTTCTCAAACCTTCACAGAATCTACCGGGACAAACTGTGTTGCGGAAGCAGATTTCTCAACAGCAGGGGATTGCGGAGTCGTAGGCACAGAGGGACTTATGTTTGACAACCTTGACTACCACATTGGCGCAGGAGATACTGTGAACTTCACAGTTGCAGCTGATATGAATGACCTTGACGCAACGGCTGGCGTAAATACTAACTTTGACGCAGGGGATACTCTTCTCGCAGAGTTAACGACAGCTGGTCGCGCATTCATCGTTGTTGAAAACTCACAAGGTGATCAATTGACAAACAGTACAGAAATGACTGGAAATGCTCTAGGTAAAGTCCAGACATTCCGTGATACTGGTATTCAAGTTAGTCTTGTAAGCGCTGCATGGGTAAGTACAGCTATCGGCGGTGCTGGTACTGGAAACCCAGATTTGGGAACGTATCAAATGACATTTGATGTCACTGCATTCGGTGGTGATATGTATGTTGACGGTACCAAGCCAACTCTAGCAGGTACAAATAGTATTGACTTGGATATTATCCCAGCAACAGGCGGTACGGGAACATTGGATGCTGATATCGTATCAGTATCATCTCCTGTAGCTACAATGACTGGTACAATCAACACCACTTCTAGATTCTTGGTATCGGAAGGTGAAACTCAGAGGTTTAAAATCACAGCTGTGATTACTCCTACTGTAGCCGGTGGATTGTATAGTATGTCTCTAGCTAGCCTTGCTTACAACAGCGCTGATGTAGATATTACAGACGCGTTGCCAGCATTGGAATACACAACAAATCTTACTGACTTTGTTACGAATAGTGCAAACTTGAAGTTAACAAACTAGTAGGCTCATTAGTGTAATTATCTCTTGGTTAATACGCCTTAAAAAGTATTACAAAACAACCCCCGCCTCTTACGAGAGGCCGGGGTTTTTTGTTTTTTATAGTTATCCACAGAGGGGAATAGTGTTATTATTTGTATTTGTATTGTATAATTGTAATGTTAATTCTATTAACACAGGTCTTTTTGTTGTAAAACATTATTAGGTAATTATTATTAGTTAGAAAAATATATGAATAATATTAAAAAGGGTTTAGGTTTAGGTATAGCCGTTTTGGCTCTAGTTTTTGTTGTTGGTGTTTCAAATGCTGAAGCAGCAACGATAACTTCTACAGCAACTGGTAACTGGGCAGATGGAGCTACGTGGGTAGGAGGAGTAGCCCCTGTGGCAGCTGACGACGTAGTTATTGCTACAGGTACGGTTGTCACTGTAGCTGCAAGTGCTACGGCGGCATCAGTTACGATTAATAGTCCGGTCGGTGCCAATGGAATTACGATTCCAACAGGGCAAACTCTTACAGTTACTAATGCTTTGACATATGTAGCCAATGCTACAGCCAATGATCAAACTATAACTTTGACCGGTACTGGTAGTCTTTCGGTTGGTACTAGCGTTACTATGCCTGCTCCTACTTCTACGGGTAATTCATTAGTGACTTGTTCCGGCACAGGCACAGTTAGTGTTGGGACTACTTTAGCAATGACAGGAAGTGCCGCTACCGCAGGAAAGTCAAGCTTAGGAATGGGAACATGTACTTTGACCGTGGGAGGACTCGCTACTCTTACTGGTGGAGGAACTGGCGATGCTGAAATTACTTCTTCAACCGGAATCTTAAACTTTAACGCTGGATTAACTTTTGCCGGCACATTAGCACAGGCAAAACTCACCACTTCTGGTGCCGCTACCATTAACTTGGTTGGTACACTAACAGGCGCAGGAACATTGTCGTTGACAACTGGCACACTCACTAAAACAACTGGCACATCTGTTATTAGTCCAATTTTAACTACTTGGAAAAATTTTGAAGTGGTTTCTGGAAGTACAACTTTCAGTGCAGCACAAACTGTGACTGGATTACAAGTAGATAGTGGAGCTACTCTAGCTTCCGGTGCAAACTTAATCACAAATAGTTGTACTAGTACTGGTACAGCAGGATTCACGATGAATGGATCATGGACCGGTACAGGAGGAGCAACCTTAAACGGCATAGGTTGTACCATCGATGGCACTGCCGGAACTAATTATGGAAACACAGGTACATTAACATTAACTGGAGCAAAGACCATTGCTTCAACGGCGGTTCTTACTATTCCTGCAACGATAGCGCTTTCAGCCGCTACGACAGTTACAAACAATGGTGCTATTACCACTACTGGTGCTGGTGGTATTACTGGTGCTGATGGAACTACTTCTATTTGGACCCAAGGCACAACTGGTGTTCTTAATTTCGGAGGTGCAACTAACAGTCTTCTTGCAACAGGAGTACTTACAGCGAGTGCAACAGGGAATACTGTAAATTATAATTTGGCTGGTGCTCAAACCGTAAAAGTTCCCGCTACCAGTTATTACAATCTTACTTTAGGTGGTGGTGGTGCGGCAGTTAAAACTTTCGGTGCTGCTATTGATGCTCTAAATAATATGTCTGTTGCTGCATCAACATCTCTTGATTTGACTGGTAACTCAACCACTAAATATTTAATCTTCAACAGTTCTCGTAAGTCTATCGGTTCTTGGGGGTTCACCGGTTCTGGTGCGACTCACATTGTAACTGATTACATTACAGCTGGAGCGGGTAAAATTACTGCTTCATATGGCGCTGTAACTGGACAAACAATATCATCTGCAACTCCTGCAACTCCTGCAACTCCTGCAACTCCTGCAACTCCTGCAACTCCTGCAACTCCTGCAACTCCTGCAACTAAAGTAGTAGTATGCTCTCCTGGTCAATTGTTTAAAGCAGAGACAGGCGAAAAATGTACTTCAACTTCAGGAGAAGGAAAGGTATTCTGTCCTCCTGGTCAATTGTTTAAAGCAGAGACAGGAGAAAAGTGTAATGCAGTTTCCGATTCTAGCGCTCCGGGTGCTTCAGGTTATAACTTTGGTAACACCACTCTAAAGAATGGTAGCCGAGGGGATGCAGTCATGGAATTGCAAAAATTCTTGAATGCTAAATTAAACCTAGGACTCGTAGTAGATGGAAAACTAGGCCCGAAAACAATTGCCGTAATCAAGAAATGGCAAGCTGATCATGGTCTAGTAGCTGATGGTCTCGTCGGAGCGAAAACAAAAGCAAAGATGAACGCTGAAGCTAACTAACTTTTATTAGATTTTGAAAACAAAAACCCCATAATGGGGTTTTTGTTTTTTTGGTATAATCTTGCTAAGATATAAATATGTTCATGGTCTTATTCAAAATCTGGTTTCTGATAGCCATTTTACCTTTTACCATTGCGAAAGAAGCCTATCTTAAACTAAAGGTCTTTCTGGATAAAAGAGGCATTAAAATAGATTGGCTGTATGTGTCTCTCGTTGCGTTGATTATCCTGCTCATCATATTACTCTTAGCGGGTTTCCGTTAATTTGTGTTAAAATTATCTTATGGCCACTAAACACTTTTTCAAAATTTTACTTATTTTTATCGTAATGATAATTTTTGGGCTGGTTGGGGTTTTTGTACTTGCAAAATAGAGTAATTATGCTATATTGAAATCACCGCAGAGAAAGTAGGCACAGGAGTTTCTTCTGGATAAGCCCTACTTAGTGGGTCGATATTCTGGCGGCTAATAGCCGTTTTTATAGTTTATACACAACATAAATATATGGCACTATTAAAATCAAAAAAAGCGGAAATGATCAAAGACCTGGAAGGAGCCATTAAGGCCTCCGAATCTTTGGTTTTTGTGAATTTCCATGGACTAAAAGTAAATGACGAGACGAAATTGCGCAGAGACTTACGAGACAAAGGAGTGGGTTATAAAGTATCCCGCAAAACTCTTTTGAAGCGGGCGCTTACAGGTAAGGCTGAGGGAGAGATTCCGGAACTTACCGGCGAAGTAGCGATAGCATATTCTGCAGATGCGACTGCATCTCCGAGAGAAGTTTATAATTTTCAGAAGGCGAACAAAGGACTTCTAAATATCATCGGTGGAATTTTCAGTGGGAAATTTGTTAGCGGGGCTTACATGATGGAAATTGCCACAATACCTTCGAAGGAAGTATTGCTTTCAAAGTTGGCATTCTTAATGAAGAGTCCTATGCAACGCCTTGCTTTAGCTATAAATGAAGTTGCGAAGAAGCCTCGCCCGGCTCGCCCATAGGGCTACGCCCGAGGGTAGGCTATGGCCGAGGGAAATAAATTATTATTTAATTAAAATTATTATGAACAAAGATACATTACTAGAATGGTTAGACAAAGCAACGACTCTCGAATTAAACGAAGTTGTAAAAGCTATTGAAGAAAAGTTCGGAGTTTCAGCAGCAGCTGTGGCGGTCGCAGGACCCGCTGGCGCAAATGCTGAAGCGGTAGAAGAAAAAGACGCCTTTACGGTAGTCCTCGCCTCAGCCGGAGAACAGAAAATTGCAGTTATGAAAGTCGTCAAGGAGGCGCTTGGCCTTGGGCTTAAAGATGCTAAAGATTTAGTAGACGCTGCACCTTCAACCCTGAAAGATGGGATGAAGAAGGCGGAAGCTGAAGCTCTAAAGAAAGGCATAGAGGCAGCTGGAGGAAAAGTTGAACTAAAATAGGTTCAACTTTTCGGCCGGAGACGCGACGGTGTCGAGGCGGGGGCTGCGCAAAATTCCAGCAGGAATTTATGTGTGGCCAAGGTGGAACTAAAATAACCCAATTTATCAAATTAAAACACCCCTTTTGGGGGTGTTTTTGTTTGTATAAATAAAAGTGTATAATTATGGTATGAAAAAAATATATCTCAGCGCTATGAATTTTAGTGTTATTTCAATACTAGTTTTTTTTGTAGGTTTCGCAGACAATGCTTTGGCGAAAATCAGAGCTGTGGGAGTATCTTCTAACAGCAAGTTTCCGGTTACCGTACAAAGCGTAAGAGGAGTGGGGAAAAATTATGTGATGCAACCTTTCCCGACAAAAGTAGGGGAACCTCTTAATTATTGCGACAGCACAGATTCTTGCAGAACATATTTAAGTCAATACGGGCAGGATTTACCATTGGGCTGGACAGGAGATATAAATGTGGGCGGTTACAGCGTAACACCTACAGTGCCTACTCGATTACCGCTCTTTCAATATTCTGCTCCCCTGAAAGAATTTGTAGGCAGGTACTTTGAAGGTCAGGGTAATAGTTTTTGTGGAGATGTGTGGTATCAATTAAGATCCTTACCGGGTATAAAAATCGTGTCTGGGAAAAATAGGATATATATGAATGAGAATGCCAATATTGTTGCCTACAATCTTGACACCTTTTTTGACAGCATAAAGACAGAACCATTAAAATATTTCTTTAAAACATGCCAGGGGCGTCGTAGTGGTGAGTCAGCTTATCCCTGGGATGCATATTTCTACCCCTATGAATCTGGCTGGGTAAGAAATTCTGTTGACCACGGTAGTTCGGTTATACATAGCTTTGACGTAGATGACAGAGGGTATATTTATATGAATACTTGGGATGGTTTCGGTATCGCGCGAGACACCGGAACAAAAATTGTACCCGTAATGCAAGATTCAAGCATCTTTGATTACGATAATCCCGAAAATGCTAGTCTATTGACACCTTTTAGGTCAAGTCCAAATGGGCAGAACAAACTTTTCCGTAGTCCCGTTACAATGGCGGGTGGTATGTATGAAAATGTACTATCTTTTAAGGCAGACGGAAATTATTATGTTTTGACAAGTGAGGGTGGCACTAAAGGCGGGTACAATGTTTTTAATGTCACTACACCTTTGACGCCGGAATTTGTTGCAAGTTTGGCTACTGAGGGTCATTTCGGAAGTATGGCCAAAATTCTTGGAACCACAGAAGATATAATTGTAGGACAAAAAAATAACTCCATAGAAATATATAAGGGGTCTGAAATTGCCACAGGTGGAGGCGCAAGTAAAACATTTACCAGTGAGACAAAATCCATTCCCGGTTATAGTACAAAATGCGAAGGATATATGGGCTTAGCCACTGATCAAGTTTCCGGGAAAATATATTCTATTGGTTGTGTAAAAGAAGGAGCAAAGTATTTAGTTAAAATAAGTGTATTTACCCCCACCAATAAAGCTAACCCCGCTTCTTATACAGAAACAAAATACAATTCAGGATATGAATTGCGTTTGTATGATGAAGCAAATAAGTTTTATCCTCAAAGTCTTGAATTCAATAACGGATATCTTGTCGCTCTAGGTTCTGGCGGGAATACTTCTACTGTTAAATTTTGGAATTTAAAGACTGGCATCCCAGTGGTGCTGGAAACCAATAATTTTATTTCTAATTACTATCGAAGAGCCCCCGAAGGTTATGCGTCTTCAGGAGGGTATGGTTCATTAAGCGCTGAACTCGAGAGCTATGGGGGGAAGACCTATCTTTTTGTCGGTGATATGGGAACGAGCGACGTCTACGAACTAGAACCAAGCGGAGCTGGAGTGATAAACCCCAACCCCAACCCCAACCCCAACCCCAACTCTAACCCTAATCCTAACCCTAACCCTAATCCCGACACTCCTTACACCCCTCCCACTCCGGGAACTTCCTGCACCGCCTCACTTTCCTTCGACAAAACAAATGTAGACTACGGTGGAGTAGTCACCGAAACCTGGGAAATCAAAGGTGCCGACCAAGGACAAACCTTTGCCGAATGTGGCATAGGCAAGACCTCCATCTCTGCCGGTCCAAAATCTGCCCCCTTAGACAACCTAACCAAAACCTTCTCTTGCCGTGTCTTCGGAGAGATA
>Ga0172379_10001078_pt1 | contig 58683 bp, 58 predicted proteins | sample GrowelOW334metaG_FD_119756 | JGI IMG/M metagenome (GOLD analysis project Ga0172379, IMG submission 119756) | Groundwater microbial communities from an aquifer near a municipal landfill in Southern Ontario, Canada - Groundwater well OW334 metaG | ecosystem: Environmental > Aquatic > Deep... | reverse complement strand
AAAGAGCTATTAAACGATGGAATGTTAATTACAATAATTTAGAGCACTGTGCTCTAAACGGCAGAACACCAAACGAAGCATTATTAAATAATTAAAACCGCCAAAAGTGTGTGCCTAAAACATTAATAAAAATGCTTAAATATTAGCGATTAGCCTCAATCTTAAGATCCTTAATTAACGCTGTTAACAAGTTATCCACAGCACAATTACAAAAAATGGCTGTTGTTCAGGAGCTTCAAATAATATTTATTTAAAATAAAACAAAAATTAAACTCTTGACATTGCTTATTTTACCAGATGTGTTATGATACAGTCGATAACCGGGTGTTAGTAAATGAGACCCACTTTAAGTTATTGACAAAAATAAGCCAAATGTTTTGTTGATAATGTCGTTGATTGAGAAGCGGTGTAAATTAAGTAACCATCAGATGATTCTAGAATGAATTTCAGATCATGGGTTACGGATGAGACCAAACTTAATTATCAAATACTTTACAAAGTTATCGTGCATTAGAATCATATTGAATGATTTTAAGAATGGATTACGATTAGTTATCTTTAATCATGTAGATGGAATTCACGATTATTTGGCCGTGGCCATTATCATGTTTATCTGATTCAGATCATTAAAATAATTCTATTGTTATTTATTATAAATACCGCGTTTAAAATCAATTATTAACTATGGTTAATGATTAAATAAAATTATATGAAAAAGAATTTTAAAAAAACGATAGCGATGATAGCAGTGGTCGCTCTCATCTTTGCTATCATCGGACCCTTGTCAACTAGAGCTGCTGGTCCTATACCAGCTAATCTGCTGACCGCGGGCAATTTCGCCATCTTGTCCAAGGCAGGCATTACCAATACCGGAGGCCACACGACCATGATTAATGGTGATATTGGTTCCAGTCCAATTACTGCAACCGCTATGAATGATGTTTTCTGCAGTGAAATAAATGGTACTATTTATGGTGTCAACGCTGCCTACGTCGGTAGTGGCGACCAAAGTTGCTATCAAGGCAATCCTCCTTTAAGTAATAAAACTTTAGTTGACGATGCTATCATTGACATGGCGGCCGCTTATACCGCTTTAGAAACCATGGCTCTACCTGACGAGACTGAGAGAAATGCTGGTATCATCGGTGGTGAGACTTTTATCCCTGGTCTTTACAAATGGAGTACAGATGTTTCCTTAGCTTCTGATATCACTTTGTCAGGTGGAGCTAATGATGTCTGGATTTTTCAAATTGCGGGTAATTTAAATCTAGCATCAGCTGGCGATGTGCCTAGTGGTGTCAAAGTTTTACTCAGTGGTGGCGCTCAGGCCAAGAATGTTTATTGGCAAGTTGGTGGTTTAATCGGAGCGACTCTTGGCACTTACTCCACCTTCAATGGTAATATTCTAACTGCTAAACAGATTATTATCCAGACTGGCGCCATCCTCAATGGTCGCGCTTTAGCTCAAACTCAAGTCACTCTCGATGCTAATAGCATCACTACTCCTGGCACCGGTAATCTAAATGTCATTAAAGTGGTGGTCAATGACAATACTGGTACTAAGACTGCCAATCAGTTTAATTTAACCGTTAAGCGTAATGGCGTTAACGTTGCTGGTAGTCCTGCTTTGGGTGCCGGATCACCAGGCACAGCTTATACTCTTAGCCCAAGTCTCTACACGGTTAGTGAAACAGCTGACCCGATGTACACTGTTAGTTTCAGCGGTGACTGTGATGCCACTGGCAAAATATTGGTAACCAATGGTTCTAATATGGTCTGTACTGTGACTAACAATGACATTGATACAGCTTCCATTACAGTAGTTAAAACTGTTATTAATGATAGTGGTCGAAATAAGGTTGTCTCTGACTTCCCACTCTTCGTCAATGGCAGTTCTGTCTCCTCTGGCGTGACGAATGCTTACACGGCGCCAGCAACATACACAGTAACTGAAACTACAGACCCTAATTATACTTCCAGTTTCTCTGGAGATTGTAATGCTTCAGGTGTGATCAGTTTGGTACCTGACATGGCAGCAGTTTGTGTTATTACCAATAATGATATCGGACAGTCGGGTGGTGGTATGATTTTTCCACCAGCTATTCCTCCATTTATTGATGTAGTGAAGGTACCTAGTGTCTTCTCAATTCCGAATGGTCCTGGTAATGTGCTCTACACTTACACCGTTCGTAATATCGGTACTGTGCCCATGACTAACATTACTATGGTAGGGGACACCTGTTCTCCAATCGTCTTGATTTCCGGCGATACTAACAATGATGCCAAATTGGATGTCAATGAAACCTGGGTTCATACCTGTACTTCCACTCTTTATGCCACACACACCAATACGGTGGTGGCAACTGGTTGGGCTAACAGTATCAGCGCTATTGATGTGGCCAGTGCTACAGTTGTAGTCGGCGCGCCGGTAGTGGCTCCTTTGATCCATTTAACTAAGGTTCCTAGCAAGCCAACTATGACAGCTCCTGGCGGTATTATTAGCTTCGCTTATGCGGTTACCAATCCTGGTACTGTGGCCTTGAGCAATCTAACTGTGAGCGATGATAAATGTTCACCGGTTCAGTATGTCTCTGGTGACAGCAATTTAAATGGTAAATTGGAAGCCACTGAAGCCTGGAGTTACTCTTGTCGCTCAATGATTACCAAGACTACCACCAACACCGCTACTGCCAGCGGACAAGCTAATGGCTTGACTGTCAGAGATGTGGCTATTGCTAATGTCATAGTTTCCGCCACTACAGCTACTCCAACCCCAACTCCCACACCAACTCCTGGCGAAGAAGTTATACCTAAGTTACCGAATACCGGTTTGGCTCCTGATACTTCTCCAGCTTCCAATAACATCTTGCTGATGTCCGGTCTGTCTCTCGTCGCTTTGACCGTTCTAGCCTTCGGTCTGAACCACAAGTTCAATCGTTAATTACCAGTCGCATTTAAAAATAAACTTAGGCTGGTTTAGTCTAAGTTTATTTTTTTATTTTAATTACCACCCCGCCCCGATGGACATCGGGGCACCCCTCCTTGTAAAGCCTGCCTGCCGGTAGGCAGGGAGGGGATAACCCTTCCTTTATGAATATCTGGTCCAGGAGAACTGTCTTTATCGTTACTATCATTGGCGTTGTCGTTTTGTCGATTGTTTTTTATCAGCTAAAATTTGCTAAGAGCGATATAAATGCGATTAAAGTAGTTGAGCTAATATCCACAGAACAGGAGAATCCATCAAACAAAATTATTGAACTAGGCTTGCCGGTGCAATTGAAAATCCCCAACCTCAAGGTAGATGCGGTCATCGAACACGTCGGTTTAAATGATAAGGGAGAAATGGCCGTACCGACTGAAGCGACCGATGTCGCTTGGTATCAGCTAGGTCAACGCCCCGGCGCCGTCGGTAGCGCTGTCATCGCCGGTCATTACGGTGTCAAGAATGATATAGTGCCTGTCTTTGATAATCTGCATCAGTTAAAAAAAGGAGATAAGATTCAGGTGACTGATGATCAAAGAACAGTAATGAATTTTACCGTTACGAAAATTGCCAGTTATGATAAAGATGCAGATGCTACCGAAATCTTTAGCTCCGATGATGGCAAATCACATCTCAATCTCATCACTTGTGAGGGGACTTGGAATCAAGCCACTTCCAGCTATCCTCAACGATTAGTAGTCTTCACCGAGTTGGAATAATTATTAATAGTGCTATAATAAGATAAGATAAAATATAGTTTCTGTTTTCCACCTTAAATTTCTATATTTTTGTATTTATATCTTAGAATCTAGCGTGTTGTTTATTTTTTTATTTATCAGATATATCTTATTATCAAACGTTTGTTTTTTTTGCTTCAACACGGCAATACCGAAGACAATCTGGCTATTTTCTTAGCTAAATTTTCGCCACGCGTCGTAACTCAGCCAAAATAATTATCAATTCATTATAGGACATATTATTTTGGCTTCAGACAGACGACGCGAGCTGGCTCAATTTAACTATAAAATAGAAACGATTTCTTAGGATTGCCTTAGCTAAAGCAGGAGTCCATTATTTATTAAAATCCAAACAACGCTCTTAAATCTTACATATTATTTTTAAAATCAAAAACTATGTTCAAAGAGTATTCAGATTATCTTCGCGATAATCCACATCACTATTGGTTCAAAAATAAGCTCTACGGCTGGGGTTGGACCCCTGTTCGTTGGCAGGGTTGGTTGGTCTTAGCTCTCTATTTGATAGGTATTTTCGCCTTATCTTTGCGACTAGACCAGCAGACGACTGATCAAGAGGCAGTTTACAAATTTATGATTCCGGTGGCGATTCTGACCGCTATACTGCTTGTTGTTTGCTACAAGACAGGTGAGAAGCCACATTGGCAGTGGGGAATACCCAAGAAATAGAATATCAAATTTCAAATTTCCAACCCGCCCGAACGACTGAAATCGTTCAGTCGGGCGGGTTTCAAATCAAACTCCAAATTTTAAAATTAATTTGTCATTTAGTCATTAGATATTTATTGGATATTGGAAATTAGTCATTAGACATTATTGATAATTTGTATATATGCAGTTGATCAGCGGATATGTATTAATACCCTTAAATCCTATTTCATGTACGATCTTATTGTCATCGGTGCTGGGCCGGCAGGATTGATGTCGGCCGGGCGAGCGGGCGAACTGGGCGCTCGCGTTTTGTTGTTGGAAAAAAACAGCCGACCAGGTCTGAAGTTACTTAGTACCGGTCAAGAACGTTGTAATCTGACTAACGCAATAGATTCACGTCAACTCATTAAAGCTTTTGGCGACAATGGCAAGTTTCTTTTCTCTGCCTTGGCTAAATTTGATTCTAGAGCTGTCATAGATTTTTTTGAAGAGCGTGGCGTACCAATCAAAATAGAAGCCAACAATCGCGCCTTTCCGGTTAGTAACCAGGCGCTCGATGTTTTGCGGTGTCTTTTGGATTATCTCAAGCAATCCAATGTAGAGCTAATGACTGGCGTGGCAGTCAAAAAAATTATTAAACAGGGTAATAAAATTTCTAAAATAATTCTAGCTAATGGCAACGAGCTAATCGCTAATCACTATATTATCACTACCGGCGGTTTATCTTATCCTGCTACCGGCTCCACTGGCGATGGCTATGCTTGGTTAAAATCTTTAGGTCATAGCATTGTACCGACCTTTCCTGCGCTAACGCCTATTATTGTTAAAGATAAACTGGTTAAGGATTTAGAGGGGCTTAGTTTGACTAATGTTAAATTTACAATTATAAAAAATAATCAAGTTGTAGATAGTCGTCTGGGTGAGGCTATATTCACGGCCAAGGGGTTGAGTGGACCAGCCATATTCGCCTTAAGCGGTCTTGTGGCTCGCTCTCTGCCAAAGCTGACATTAAGCCTGGACTTTCTACCTGAGGACAAGCCAGAAGCTTTAGACAAACGTTTACAAACTTTATTCGCTGGACATAAAAATAAACAACTGAAAAATGTCTTGGTGGAACTATTATCCTCGCGGTTAGCTAGCGCTTTGATTCAGCAAGCAAAAATTAAGCCTGACACCGAAATTAATCAAGTAACCAAGGCTTATCGCCTCAAGCTCGTCGCATTAATTAAAAACTTTAATTTAGACATCGCCGGGGTGGATGGTTATCACAAGGCGATGCTGACCAGCGGTGGTGTGGACTTGAGCGAATTAGACCCTAAGACGATGCATTCTAAACTTGTTAAAAATTTGTCAGTGGCGGGTGAGATCCTGGATTTGTCCGGACCGACAGGAGGTTATAATTTGCAAATGTGCTGGAGCACCGGACGCTTAGCTGGGGAGTCTATAATACTCAATGATTAGATTTGTCCAAGACACTATTTATTTAGAAAAAGTATTAATAAAATTTAATATTTTCGCCAAAAAACAGCCTGTTGACTCAAATTGTTTATTGTGCTATATTTACTTATGAAGTCGCCTGCGCCTGCCCTTCGGGGCCGTGTGCAGGTTTTTTTATTTTCAAAAAAATGATATAATCTATAAATATGAATAGAGTGCAAATATTTATAGATGGAGGAAATTTTTATAATCTGGCGTTAAAGAGAATTAACTGTCATGAGGTTAATTTTGATTTTGATAAATTTATTGATTTTTTGGTTGGCGATAGAGAGTTGATTTATCCAGGCAAAAGATTTTATATCGGTACTGTTAGAGGTCAAGAAGATAGCCATGAAACAACTAAGGCTATGTCCAATCAAACTAAGCTTTTTAGAAAACTTGAAAGTTCTGGATGGACTATTAAAACCAGTAAATTAAGAGCCAGAACTGAAACTATAACAATAGATGATCGTTTTAAGGACTACCAAACATTACTTGCTAATGGTGTTTCGGAAATAACATATCAAAGATCAAGGGAGAAGGGCATTGATGTAAAATTAGCTACGGACTTATTGGTTGGCGCTTTGGATGATAAATATGATATTGCAGTGGTGGTGAGTTCTGATTCAGATCTGGTACCAGCGATAGATATTGTGCGTAAAAAGTTTAATAAAAAAATAGAGTATGTTAGTTTCTCAGCTCCACAACTACCAGAGCTAAATATTTATGAGGATTTAAAACCAACTAAGGTAATGATTTACAGATCAGATATCCAGCGCATAATTCCAGTTACTGATTTGAACCGTTTTAAGTTATTATAAATATAGAGTAAAGAGCCAAGTGCTTTAAATAAAAAAATCCCCGAATCTTGTTAGATTCGGGGGAGCGATTTGATGCGCCGGTTGAAAATTTAACTGAATTGTACCGCTTCACCAACGATAGTATTCATATTAGCATCAATAATACTTACGTTAGCCATAACTTTTCCTATTCTGTAGTTTCTATCAACTACAAATTCCTTATTAACATCTTCGTAATTCAGATTAGCGAATTGTTGAGACATGGTTCCGTTAGTCTGTCCTTCTAAGTAATATAAATTACTAGTAGTTTTATCCAGTATCAATATTCCGGTGCACTTATTATCAAGATAATTCTTAAAGATTAACCTGTATTTCCCTTGATTCAATCCTGTTTCAGAGCAATTTCCGTTAGAGGACAAGGAGCGAATTAAGTCGCGGGTTTGAGCAGCATAGAGGTTTCGGCTCTCTTTGAAGCCTCTATTAAAGTACCGACTAAAAGCGACGTTCACAAGAACAGTAATAAAGGAAACGATAACCAGGAAAGCTCCCCAGAAGGCGGCCGGATTGTTGAAGTAATTCCAATCACCGAAACTTTGGGAACCTGGTGCCATTGCCGGCAGGAACATTATAAATCCGCCAATGATGAGGATTATGATACTGATCCAATAAATGACAATGATGGACTTAGGCGTGTAGTCTTTGCTTTTATAGCTAGTCATGAAAAACTCCTAAAAAGTAATAAAACATAATTGTTAAAGTAACTGTTATAAGTATAGCACATATATCATATTCTGTCAATAGTTCGTCCGCCAGCTGGCGGATCACTACAGGGTATTTATCAAAATATGGCTAATATTTAAGTATTTATACAAAACTCGTTGTTTTTAATACAGATCCACAAATAAGCTACAAAATACCTATATATTTTATAGTGTTTGATATATCTGATTTGCATCTTGACTTAAATTATGATACTATGTTTTTGTTAATTTAAAAATATGACTCTTACTCCTGAGCAATTTAATCAATTAGTGACCAAAACTGAATTCAATCAACTACAAGAAAAGGTCGATGTTTTAGATGAAAAGTTTGACAGCATGATTGATATCATGGATAAAGTCGCTACCAAACTTGATAATATTGAGCACTCTTTTGTTTCTAATATGTCTGCTCACGACAGATTTGAAACCAGGATTTCTAAATTAGAAGACTCATTGGTGCGAGAATAATTTCTTTTTGAGAATTTCTTAATATTATAAACGGCTTATTGCCGTTTTTATTGATGTTAAAGAATAACTTATTTATTTTCCTTTATTTTTGAGCTATACAGGTACTTGCCATTTAATGGCTAATATGTTAGTATTTTTTAGTCTTAAATCATAAATCTTAAATCATAAATCCTAGTATGTCCGAAGAAGTAATACTCCGTTTCGAAAACGTCACCTTTGAATATTTAGACAAGAAGCCTCTATTGGACGAGACTTCTTTTAGCTTGCGTCGAGGTGCCAAAGTGACCCTGATGGGTCAGAACGGCGCCGGCAAGAGCACTCTCTTTGCCCTAATCAAGGGTGAGTTGAAACCCAAGAGTGGCAAGATTTCCATTACCAATGGAGCCAGTATCGCCACCGCCATGCAAGTGGTTGACCGCGCTGATTTCGAATTATCTATTGAAGAATATTTCGCCAAAGCCTTTGAGATTAAAGCTGGCAATCTCAAGAGTCAGATTAGTAAAGTGATGGATGCGGTTAATCTGACAGTACCAACTGATCGTTTGGTGGGCAATCTCAGTGGTGGCCAACAAGCTCGATTACTCTTGGCTTACGCCTTGATTCAAAATCCAGACATCTTGCTCTTGGATGAGCCTACCAATAATTTGGATAAAGAGGGGATTGATCACTTGATTGAATTCTTGGTCATGTATCAAAAAACGGTCATTGTCATCTCCCATGATGCCGACTTCTTGAATTGTTTTACTGAAGGTGTTATTTACCTCGATGTCTTCACTAGAAAATTAGAATACTATGTCGGAGATTATTACAGTGTGGTTCAGGAAATTTCCGAACGCGTCGAACGTGAGACTCGCAAGAATGCTCAGTTACTCAAAACCATTCAGGACCGCAAGGACAAGGTTAACTTCTTCGCTCACAAAGGCGGTAAGATGAGAAAATTGGCCGCCAAACTGCGAGATGAAATTGAAGAGTCGGAGGAAAGTATGGTCGATCTACGACGAGAGGATAAGACTATCCGTGAATTTACTATTCCTAATCAAGATATAGTCGGTGACATCGTCACTATTGAGAGCGTCAAAGTGATTATCAATCATCTGCCAGTTGTCAAATGCTATCACAAGGTATTGCGCCAGAACAGTCGTCTCCTGGTCAGTGGTCCTAATGGTATTGGCAAGAGTACTTTGCTAAGGTCGTTAGTGAGCCCGGATCATGAAGGGGCTATTATTCTGCCAGGCACCCGTCTCGGTTATTACAGTCAGGATTTCGCTACTCTAGATTACGATCAAACTGTCTTTGATTCGCTTCAGAGCGTCTTGGAAGGCTTTGACGTCCAAGAGATGCGTTCCATCGCTGCCGGCTTCCTGATAACTGGAGAATTGATGGGACATAAGGTCAGTCATTTGTCTGAAGGGCAGAAGGGTCTCTTGTCTTTCGCTCGTCTAGTCTTGATGCGTCCTGGACTCTTAGTGCTGGATGAACCGACTAATCATATTAATTTCCGCCACATTCCTGTCATCGCCGAAGCTATTAATAATTATCAAGGCGCCTTGATCCTTATTAGCCATATGGAAGAATTCGTCAATCAGATCAAGATTAAGGATGAGCTGGAGTTGGATAAACTGGCGTAACTCATAACTCATAACTCATAACTCATAACAGTTAACTATTAATATATTTTTGTAATCTATGGGTTTTCGCGTTTTTCGCAGATTCAATTCGCTGTATTCGCGCTATTCGCGCATTTCGTAAATATATGTTAAACAAAAATGCGTTAGTATTATTCTTGGGTCTGACCTTCGGTTTCACTATTGCTATGGCTATGGTGGCCAGGTTGAATGACCTAACATTATTCAAGGCACCTCAATTGATGTCGCAGTTAGTGGTCATGATTGCCATGTTCATTCCTGCCATCAGCGCCATTATTACTCAGGTGCTCTATCTCGGGAGACCCTGGCGCGAGTTGGGATTCAAACTTGGTCCTTGGCAGATGTATGTCAAGACTTACCTGGGAATCGTTTTGATGTATTTGGTAAATTATTCCTTCACTTGGCTCTTCGTGGCCAGTCCCGATTTCACCTTAATGTCATTCATGTCGCAATTCGGCAATTCGCTAGTTCTGCCATTTTCCGCTCTGAAGATGATCAGCTTACTCGGTGTTATCACATTCTTCCTAGCTCCGATTATTAATATGATTCCTAGTTTAGGTGAAGAAATAGGTTGGCGCGGATTCCTCCTACCACAATTTGAGCCCTTAGGCAGATTGAAGGCGATGATCTATTCCAGTATGATTTGGGCCTTGTGGCACACCCCTTTAATCGTTATCCTGGGCTTCGGCTACGGTCAAGATTACCTGATGGGTGTCGTTCTACATTTCATTACTGTCACCGGATTTGGCATCTGGATGGCTTATGTCTGGTTCAAGACTCGCTCAACCGTACTATCCGCCTTCATGCATGCTACTTTCAATGCCAATGCTTACGGCGTCTGGGTGGTGCTATTCGTGGGCGCTGGGCCATTGCTCATCGGACCTATTGGTGTCATTGGTGCCGCTATTAGTTTGATAGTAGGCTTGATCGGAATTTATCTTTTTCAAAGTAAAGCTAAGGCGGGGACTATGAAGGTTTAATTAATAATTTCTCTTTTTATGCTTCAGCCCCTTCGGCTATGCTCCGTGTCATCCCGGACCGCGATCCGGGATCCAGGGTTTACTTGTCGCATCGTGACTAATCTCCATTTATTGTAAGTAGAGAGCCCTCACTTCTACCCTGGATACTCCGCCAGCTGGCGGACCGGTATGACAAAGAAGGGTAACATTATTAGTTATTTTTTAAAAAATTAAAACAACGCTATTATATCTTACAAATAATTCTGCATACAAAAACACCCCCGATAAATCGGGGGTGTTTTTGAAAGTATGATGCTTAGGCAAGTTTAACGTTGACTGCATTCAAACCCTTAGGAGACTCTTCTGACTCAAAAGTGACAGCATCGCCTTCGTGGAGTTCGTTGTAAGAAACACCAACCAAAGAATTGCTGTGGAAGAATAAATCCTTACCTAAGCTATCTGAAGCGATAAAGCCAAAACCTTTGTCAGTGAGTTTTTTGATAACACCGTTCATTGTTTTGAATTTTACTTAATAAAACGACAAATATTAAGATGTTGTTTGAAAATCGACTTTTTTTCTTTTAAACACTCATTTGTACAGTAGGAATGATAGCATAGAACAAAGTCGCTGTCAATGGCATCCTGTCAGAAGCCCATTTTAAGGATATTTGAAATTATTTAGACAATTATGGTAGGGAGTGGTATAATAAAAACTAATTATAAATTTAAATTTATATTTCTTTATTGCTTAATCCATGTGTGTCCAACTAAGAAAAATTAAATGCGGTTTATCCCGCGAAGCCTCGCTTGTCCCTCGAAGCCTTGGCGAAGTGGGGGCGAAGAAGTGGGGTTTCACATTGATCGAACTACTAGTTGTCATTGTCATCATCGGTATCTTAGCGACTTTAGCGACGGTTGCCATGAATAGCTCCAGAGCTAATGCTCGTGATGCTAAACGCGTGTCTGATTTGAGACAGATAGCTAATAGTGTTGAGATGTATTATGCGGATCATAACAGTTACCCAAGTTACGCTACCGCTGGTATAGCTCTGAAGTCAGCCGACGGTGTCAAGACTTATATGGCCAAAGTACCAGCTGATCCCAGTACTAATACCAGTTACTCCTATTTCGGTTCTGGGGCAAATTTTACAATCAGAGCTACTATTGAAAAAGGAGCTAGTGAGATACCAGTCGGCCCGATTATCATTACAAACAAAAGTGGTGTTAAACAGGCGGTTAATACTGACAATAGATACTTGGATTCCGATTTGGCCTTCGGTTCATTGGTTGGTCACTGGGCGCTAGATGGCAATAACGGAACTAGTGACTTAAGCGGTTACGGTAATAATATAAACTTAATAGTTGGACTAGCCACTTCCACCGGTAGATTTAATGAACTAAATGGTTCTTATGACTTTTTAGGTGACATAAACTTTACTTACGCAGCAGCCCGAATACCCGCATCTGTGATACATGATGTAGGCACTGATTGGACAATTAGCATTTGGTTTTATAATAAAATTAATGAAACTAGCGGTTCAATGCAGACTATACTTACCAGAAATTCTCAGAGTTTACCTAGTTACGGTCATTGGTGGATTTACGATTCATACGACACGCCGTATAGAATTAGATTCCAGGTGTACGATACCGTTTTAGGAAATACTACTTTAACTTGGGATAATTCTACTACTCCCAACCAATGGCATCACCTAGTTTTTAGAATGAATAATGATAGTACGATAGAACTTTTTGTAAACGGCCTGTCTAAAGGATCTCGAGCAAGTGCAACTAATTATAAAGCTCCTTTATATAACGCTTCTATTCCTTCGTATTTAGGAGATTATGCTGGAAATAATAATGCCGCATATCGTCTTGGAGGTAAGCTAGCTGATTTCAGACTTTATAATAGTGCTTTAACTAATACTGAAATCGTTCAATTATACAACGCTACCAAGCCGTAGACAGAAAGCTAGTGTCTAGTAACTAGGTGCGAGGGGCGAGGACTCTTAATTCCTAATTTCCGCCCCAGGCAGGCCTCGGGCGCACTAATTCATTCATTTTATAGCCACTTTTAACTATACAAACTTTATAAACTTGATGAACTGACTTACTTACTATTGACGAGTTATTCGTTTTTTGATAAAATGAGCTTAGGTGAGTGATTTTAGTTCTTTTTTAAATCTGTAATCGGAAATTTTCCTTTATCTGTGATATACTCCTAGCTCTTCAAGCTGATTCCTAATTGTATTTACGCATAAAAATTTTGATTGTTGATTAGCTTGATGATAATTCCTTGTCTTCTCTGGACTTTTCTTTGGAGACATGTCCATGCTAACCTCTAAATGTTAATACTTATTTAATTGTCCTGTTTTATTATTTCCGATTACTGCTGTCCCTCCGCCCAGCCGTTTTCACGCTGGGCACTTTTTTTGATGAATATTTTAAGCAAGCATGCGTATCAATCAGTAATGCTCAATTATGGTTATAGAAAATCATGATACTAATGAAGCTAGCGATGAAGCTTTGGTTAAGCTGACTCTGGTCAATAAGGATAATTTCGCAATTCTAATGACTAGGTATGAAGCCAAACTATCTCGCTATGTTAATAGAATAACCAACGCCTCGGATGAGGAGGTTGAGGATTTGTTGCAGGAAATTTTTATCAAGACTTATAAGAATCTAAATGATTTTAACTCTGGTTTGAAATTCTCTTCTTGGATCTATCGTATTGCCCATAACCATGTCATCAGTCGACACCGAGCTAAATTAGCCAGACCGCAGACTACAGCTATAAATACTGATATTTACCAAAATCTGGCCGGAGAATTAGATCTGCATTATGAACTGGAACGGCAGGAAACTAAGGCGCAGGTATTGGAGACCATCAATCAGCTCAAGCCGGAACATAGAGAATTGCTCTATTTGAAATATATCGAAGAGAAGAGTTATGAAGAATTGTCCGACATCTTAGCCAAGCCGATGGGTACTGTCGCCAGCTTGATACACAGCGCCAAAAAATCATTTAAAAAAATTTGGAATAACAAATATGGAACAACTAATTGATAAAACATTGTCACAAATTAAGAGCCAATCGGTTAAACCTTTGCCGAAGAGTTTCTTCGCGGTCAAGCGATATCTTTGGACTTTGGCTTTGGCAATCAGCTTAATCTTGGCCGGCTTGTCTGTGGCTATGTTTTACCTGGAATATATTAGCTTGGACTATGAGATGATTGATAAGGCGAGCCTAGTCCCTATGAGCTGGCTGGCGCTAGCTTTGCCTTGGGCCTGGTTGGTCTTATTTGTCATCTTATCGTCCTTGGCTTATCTGGAATTTAGGAAGAGTCGTTTCGGTTATCGCTGGAGTACCGTTTACCTCATTTTCGGAATTGTCCTGGGTGTGTTGTTGATTAGTATCATTTTATCTTGCGGTCATTGGCAGGAGAGAACCAGCGAAAGATTATCAGAATACCCAGTCTATAACATTGTCTTCAGTCCACGAGCACAAGTTTGGCAAAATCCGAATGACTGTCTGTTGGCAGGTAGGTTAATGACTCAAAGAGATGGAGTCATTGAGATCAAAGATATAGAAGGTCGTCTCTGGGAGCTGACGCTAACTCCAGAAACTATTCTGCCGACCAAACTGCAATTGAAATCCGGCAAGATGTTGAAAATAATTTGTAAAAAAATTGGGGATAAGTATGTCATCGAAGAAATCAGAGCTTGGAATGGACCGGACAGAGGTCAAAGAAAATTACACCGTTAAGGTATTAACAACTAGCGTTACTTGGTCATAATATATTTCCAATAACAACAATCTCGGCCTGGCCATAGGATCTTAATAAATCAATCAAGAACTATGGCCAAGCAGAGGACAATAATGTAAACGAAGACATGTCCCTCATTTTTTATAAAGTGGGGTTTTTTTATGCCCAACCCAGTATGCTGAAATATATCAACAGTAATCTTATCAATATTTTTTCTTTTAAAATTAATATTTACCACCCCGGTCTTCGACCACCCCTCCTTGTAAAGGAGGGGATGAACGAAGGTAATTTTCTCCCATCCTTGAAAAGAGGGGTTTTTTAAATGCGAATCAGATTTTCACTGTTACTTGTAATTTGTATATTTGTATAAATTTGCCTGTGCCCAGACATGGGTATATTTGTAGTAGTTGTCATTTTACCTCTTTTCAAAAAAGTGCTATAATAAAATTAATAGAAAAATTTAATCATAATTTAAAAACTATGGGAAATTTATTTTTGTTAGTTTTCCTGATGATGTATTTGGTCATCGCCGGACTAACATTATTTGAAGTAGCTCGTCTGAGGCAAATCCTAGAGCCGAAGAAGCCAGGTCGTAAATAGTCGCATAATAAAAAACTTTATCCCCGATTTAATCGGGGATCTTGTTTATTAGCCAACTTAATCTATAATCATCATCAAGTTGTACGATCGACAGGTTGAACTATGGAGAAGCGGAACCGCTTCGACTCGCATGTCGCTTGTCGACGCGAGGCGGGTCGAAGGAGAATTTAAAAAAATATCAAATCACTAACTTCACCTAGCATGAGTCTAGGTGGTTGTCGGAGATAAACCTAAAAAAAGATCCCCGATCGTGGTCGGGGATAAAGTAAGTCAACAACTCTTTTTTAGAGTGATTCGTCGCAATTAGGACATTTGCTAAGTGGTCTTTTTTCATGGTAACCACATTCAGGACATTTAAAATGATTACCTTTAGACTTTTTGACGGTAACGAATTTACCATCAGTATCAATAAAACTCTTTGCTATCTCTATAGGATTCGGAAAGAGATTGTATTCTTCAGACGGTATCATTGAAGATGCTACAGTTTGGCTCACGGAAAGCTCCTATTATAAAGTACAAAATAATTGTTTAAAACTGACTTAATTATATCACAATTTACTACTACTGTCAATATTTCGGCTTGACCGTTAGCTGAGAAATTTGATATTATGTAAAAATAATATTAACGAATGCTAAGTTTATGATAGAAATAAAAGCCATTACCAAGAAATTTGGCCCCGTGGTCGCCCTGGACTCCGTCTCCTTTAAGGTCCAAGAAGGCGAGGTATTGGGATTTCTAGGACCAAACGGCGCCGGCAAGACCACCACCATGAAGCTGATTAGCGGTTTCTGGCAGGCTGATCAGGGTCAAATAACTATTAACGGCATCGATGTCGTCAAACAAGCCGAATTAAGCAAACGAAAAATAGGCTACTTACCAGAAAATGTTCCACTCTATGACGAGATGAAAGTATTCGAATATCTTCGTTTCATCGCCGAGATTAGGGACTTGGCGCCAGACAAGGTTCTGACCCGTATCAAAGAAGTGTCCGAAATCTGCGGTCTCAATTCCGTCATCGGTAAATCTCTGGATGAATTATCAAAAGGCTTTCGACAACGTGTCGGTCTGGCACAGGCCATTATGCACAATCCGGATGTCTTGATTCTGGATGAGCCGACTACAGGTTTGGATCCAAATCAGATTGCTGAGATTAGGGAATTAATCAAGAAGATTGGACGTGAGAAGACTGTTATTTTTTCTACCCATATTTTAGCTGAAGCGCAGGCCACTTGCGACCGAGTTATCATTATTAACCAAGGTAAAATTGTCGCTGAAGGTTCGCCTGATCAATTGATGGCTAAATTTCAAACCCAGGACGAAATAATCATGACTATCAAGGGACCGAAATCATTGATAAGTTCCAGCTTGAATGATTTACCAGCTGTTAGTACTGTGACAATAGACGAAGAGCGAAGTTCTGATTATGCAGTTTATCGAATAATATCAAAAAATGGCGACCTTAGCTTAGCTCTATCTCAATTATGTCTGGATCAGGGCTGGCTCATCCTAGAGATGTCTCGTAAACGCGCCAGTCTAGAGGATGTCTTTAGAGATTTAACGAAATAATAATATGATTAACGAACCGCATTATCTGCGAACAGTCTATATACTTTTCAAGAAAGAGTTAATGACTTATTTTAATTCTCCTATCGCTTACATTTATATTGGTGTTTTCCTGATTGTCGGTAATTGGCTTTTTTTCAAGCCCTTATTTCTGATAGGGGAGCTGAGTATGAGAAATTATTTCAATCTCCTGCCCTGGATTTTCCTCTTCTTAACACCAGCTATTACTATGCGACTATGGTCCGAAGAAATGAAATCGGGCACCATTGAATTTTTACTTACCTTGCCTATCACTAATTGGCAGGCGGTACTATCCAAATTTTTCGGCGCCTTCGTTTTCCTAGCCATCAGCTTGACTCTGACCCTATCCCTTCCGCTAACCCTGATGAGATTAGGACAATTAGACCTCGGTCCAATCATTGGTGGCTATCTAGGGGCCTTAGGATTGGGTTCAGCTTATTTGTCGCTGGGACTATTCATGTCCAGCCTGACCAAGAATCAAATTATTGCTTTAATCACTAGTTTAACTGCCTGTTTCATCGCTTATTTAATTGGTCAGGACTTTATTACTGCCGGCGCTCCACAATTCTTGCAAGGTATTATGAAATATGCCAGCACCAGTTGGCATTTTGACAGTATCGCCAGAGGTGTTATTAACAGTAGAGACGTTATTTATTATCTCAGCTTTACTTATTTATGGTTGTGGCTCAATGTCAAGGTACTAGCAGGTAGAAAATGGCAATAAATTATCCAATAATATTCCTATATGAACATCAGTAATAAATTTAGAAATAATCAAGAACTCCTAATCACCATCGTCATAGTCTGTGGTATCATCGCCTTGGTTAATTTCTTTGCCAGTCAATTTTTCTGGCGTCTGGATTTAACTAGGGATCAGAGATATTCCATTTCCACTACCACCAAGGAGACGGTTCGCCAGCTAGAAGACTTAGTGACGGTGAAACTTTATTTCAGTGAAGATTTACCTAATCAATATAGCTTGGTCAAGCAACAAGTCATCGATATTCTACAGGATTATCAAGGCTATGGCTCGAATTTCAAATATGAAATCATTAATCCAGGAACTGGCGAGGAAGCGGATAAGGCTGGTATTCCTAAGATACAGTTCAATGAAATCAAGCAGGATAAATTTCAGGTCGGTACCGGTTATATGGGTATGGTGATTAATTATCAAGACAAGAACGAAATAATTCCCCTAATAGAAGATACTAAAACTTTGGAATATCAGTTGACTGCTATCATCATGAAATTAAGCGCCAAGGAGCCTCTGGTCCTGGGATTAGTGCAGAGTCATGGCGTGCCCAGTATAGATTCTGAATTGAAAATATTTCATCAAGAGCTGTCTAAATTATATCAAGTCAAGTTAGTAGATTTGAAAACAAAAAAGATTGACGACACTATTAAGACGCTAGTGATAATCGGACTCAAGGAGAATCTCTCTAAAGATGAATTAGAAGTAGTTGATAGATTCCTGATGTCCGGCAAGGCCGTGCTCATTCTGCAAGATGGTGTAAATATTTACAGCGAGCCAGTTCATGTGGCCATTGCCAATCAATCAAATTTCTTGGACTATCCAGCTAAATACGGTATCAAGATTAATAAGGATCTCGTGTCCGACCTTAACAGCGGATTAGCGACCTTCAATCAAGGTTTCTTCAATATTAATATCGATTATTATCTCTGGCCGAAGATTTCTAAAGATCAGCTTGATTCCAGTAACAGCTCCATGTCTCAATTAGATAGCCTCATCTTGCCTTGGGCTAGCAGTTTGAGCTTGGATAAATCATTAATGCCGAACGCTAACTATAGTGAATTGATCAGAAGCAGTAATCATGCCTGGACTCAAACTGAGAAATTTAACTTGGATCCTAATGCCCAAGTTTTGAGCCCAGATAAAAAAAGTTATCTAATGGCAGTCAAACTTACAGGCGAACTGAAAAGTCCTTACAGTAATAGTCAGACAACAGAGGGCAAATTAATAGTAGTCGGAAATAGCAACTTCATAAAATCTGATTTTATCAATGGTAATCAAAATAACTTGCTATTTGCTCAGAATTTAATCGACTCTGTTACTTTGAATGCTGACTTGTCGAATATTCGCTCCAAGAATATTAGCTCTAACTCCATCACTCCGATAACTGAGCCGGAGAAACAAACCTTGCGCTATCTCAATGTCTTCGGAATTACCGTCCTGGTATTTGTCTATGGCATGTCACGTTATTATTTTCGTAAAAAAAGTAAGACATTAGCATTGTAATTATGACTAAGAAAAATCTAATACTCTTGGCAATTTTAATCGTTTTGGCCAGTCTGGCTTATTATTATCAAGTGCCTTACCGAGCTCAACGAGAAGAGAATAATCGTACACCCAATTTCTTGGCTTCTCTTCAAGTCGCTAATTTAAATAAGATTAGCATCAAGGATCAAGCAGGTTCAGTCACTTTGTACCGAGAGGGCAGTGACTGGTTCGTTCAGGGAGCCGATAATTTCCCCGCTAATTTCAGTCGAGTGCAATCATTATTGAGCGCTTTAGCAGAAGCCACTACCACTCCCGTCACTATCATCAGCGAGAATCTGGCTAGCCGAAGCTCCTTTGGATTGGATGACAAACATGCGATTACTATTAGTCTCCAGTCAGATGATTCAGTCACTGAGTTTCAATTGGGTAAAAGCAATCCGACTTATAGTTATCTCGCTCGAGCCAATGACAATAAGACTTACCAGTTGGCCGTAGCCTTAACCAATTTGGTCGCTGTCACAGAGTGGCGACAATTACAACTCTTCAGCTCTAGTCTAGAAAATATTACTAAAGTATCTATAGCTAATAATCAGAAATTACCCAGCTTAAATTACTTTAAACAGGATCAAATTTGGCGCCAGGAGACCGAGTCTGATAAATCTAGCTCCGATCAAATTCAAGCCTTGGTGGATAACTTAAGTTATCTAACAGCGGTAAACATTGTCAGCGCCACAACTAGCCCTAAGGCATTAGCTCAGCCTAAATTGACCATTAAGCTAACAGAAAATGAACGAGATTATAAATTCGAGCTAGGAGCGTTGATTAATAAATTTTATTATGTGCGACTAAATAATCAGAAATTCATTTACCTAATCAATCAAAATGATTTGGAACCAATTCTGACTATTATCGCTAAACTACGCTAGTTGCTAAAACCTGCTTCAATCTGTTATAATAAGAGTTATTAATCTAACTCTTATTTTTTATCAATAATAGATTTTATGCCATATGATATAGTGACAATTGGAGGCGCAACAGAGGATATTAATTTCTACGTTGACGACTATCATTTATTAGAAAATAAACAAAGCGCCAGCGATACCAAATATCTCGCCTTTGATTATGGCACTAAGATTGATGTCACTAAGGTCATTATCAGTTTCGGTGGTGGCGCTGCTAACACTGCCGTTAGCTTAGCCTCTCTTGGACTCAAAACGGCTTGCTTAATCGCTTGCGGTAATGACGACAGAGGCAAGAGAATCATCGCCAATCTGAAAAGTAGGGGAGTTAATACCAGTTTAGTGCAGATAGTCAAGAATCAATTGTCAGGTTTCTCATTTATTGTGCTTGGCGCTAATAACGAACATGTCGCCTTTTCTCATCGCGCGGCTAATTCCCAATTACTCATCACCAAGAAGCAGGTCAAGAAACTCCAGAAATCCTCCTGGCTCTTTGTCACTAGTTTCTCCGGTGCCTGGCAGAGTGACTTAGACATGATCTTCAAGCTCAGTGGACATTGCTCAATTGCCTGGAATCCTGGTGAACTTCAACTGAAAGCCGGTTATAATAAATTGAAATCATTTCTACGACAAACCACTGTATTAACTTTCAATAAAGACGAAGCAATTAAATTGGTGGTTAGTCACAAAGATTATAAATATCAGCACTACGACTTCCTAGTGGACTCACATAATTTATTGAAAGTAATCAAGGCCTGGGGCCCTGGCATTGTCGTCATCACCAACGGCGAGAAAGGAGCTGACGCCTTCGACGGACAACATTATTATCATCAGGACATTATTGTGGCCAAGAGGAGGGCTGATACTACTGGTCTGGGCGATGCCTTTGGTAGCGCTTTTGTCGCCGGATTGAAATTGTTTAACGGCGACCTGAAGAAATCTCTACGTCTAGCGGCACACAATTCCGCCTCGGTTCTGAGTCTGCAAGGTGCTCAAAATGGTCTCTTGAAAAAATCCGATTTGAGCAAAATATTTAAAAAATAATATGCCGGAATTACCAGAAGTGGAGACAATCGTCACGGATCTCAGACAATATTTGCTCAACAAGAAGATTTCTCAAGTGACGATACTTAATCAGTCATCTGTCTGGCCGAAGTCACTAGCTAAATCAGTCGTCGGTTCCACTATTAGATCAATTGATCGTTATGGCAAGAATATTGTCATCAAGCTGGGTCTTACATATTTAGTAATTCACTTGAAGATGACTGGACAATTAGTCTGGCGCGCGCCTGGTTTAACCTTGGCTGGCGGACATCCCATCATTAATGTTGGCGATCAATTACCTAACAAGTTTACTAGAGTAATATTGAAAATAAGTCGAGGCTACCTTTACTTTAACGATGTGAGGAAATTTGGCTGGATGCGATTGATGACCCAGGGCGAGTTGAATGATCATTTGCTAAAGTTGGGAATCGAGCCTCTCACTGACCAGTTTAGCGGGCCTTATCTGAAGAAGCTAATCAGTGCCAGAACGACGGCCATTAAGAAAGTCTTACTAGACCAATCGTTAATAGCCGGACTGGGTAATATCTATGTTGATGAAGCTCTGTGGCTAGCTGGTATTCTGCCAGACCGAAGCGCCAAGGGACTTGAATCCCAGGAGATTAACCGACTAGCCAGAGCGATTAAGACTGTACTGAAACTGTCAATCAATAATCGTGGCACTTCCTTCAGTGACTATCGAGATGCTACTGGTGCTAAGGGGGCTAATTTAGAATTCTTGAAAGTTTATAATAAACAGCACCAACCCTGTCCTAGATGCGGTGCTATTATTCAGAAGAAAAAATTAGGCGGTCGAGGCACACATTGGTGCTCACACTGTCAACAATAAATTTATGGCGATTTTGAATCGAATCTCATTTTTAAAAATTATCGTCAGTCTGCAATTATCGCTGGCTGTGATTTTAAGCTTAGCCATCTTCTCACATGATGCGGTGGCGCAATCATTGGGAATCGATCAATCCAAAGATGCCATCGCCATTAGAGTCATGCCTAATCAGAAACATAGCTCACCAGAGGATTGGTATGCGGACAATGTGCCTAATTCTGGCGCGCCCAGTTCGGTCATAGTTGACGGTTATGAAGCGGTTAGAGACGGTCGAACTGTTTACGTCAGCGCTGCCAATCTGAAAAATAATGTAGTTTATACCAATATTTATCTAATTTCTTATACCCAGGACGGTGACCAGAATACAATGGATATTTTTGGTCAAATTGTGAAGAATTGGCAATTTAATGTTGACTTGGTTTCGGATATGCCTAGTGGCGTCTGTGTGCCAGACAGCACCGCCCTCTGTCGAGCCGACGGCACTTGCCAGGATTCTACCAAAAGTTGTGATGCGGTAACTGGAAATTGTGTGCGTTATTGCACACTCTCCAGTTCTTGTCCCGCTAATCAATATTGCACCAGCATTAAAGCTAAGTTAATTAGAGATGTTAAGAGAATGGCCGACTTAACGAAGATAGATGAAGTGCTGACAGAATATATGATTAATAATAATACTTACCCGCAATTATTATCAGGTACTTATCTGAGCAATAAGACTAATACCGCTTGGCCCAGTTGGAATGAAACTCTAGGCAAACAATTAGACTTAAGTTTACCTAAGGATCCAGTCAACAGACTCGGAGCTTGCGCTGATAATTTTGATCCCGTAACCTGTTGGGATGAGGGTCAGAAACAGTTTGCCGCCAACTACAATAATCCTGTGTTACCGCCAGGTAGTTTAGCTTATGTCTATCAATGGTTTAAAGATAGCAATAGTTTTCAACTGTGTGGCAATTACGAAACTGAATTTGCTAACCTATTGATTAAATACCGTTGTGATAATAGAGCTCTCCTGGATAACTTTCTGAGTCCTATTATTACTTTTGGCAATATGGATCAACTTAACGGACCATTTGAATCTTACGTTAAGGCTGTTGGTGCTTATGAAATCGATTGGAATAAAGCCAGCATCACGCCTCTGGATAACAATTTTAACGTTAGTAAATGGTCTGATTGGACCGGTTGGACCTTTAGTGGAGTAGGTCTGGGCATCAGTCCCACTACTGATAAGGCGGTGGTCAAAATAAGCGCCAAAGATGTTAATATTGGACTGAAACCTTTCGCCTTTTATAATTTCCGTATCACCGTTTTCGACGTCAAGGGCAATGGCGCTTCTGATACCGCCACCATTAGGATTTGCAAACCTAGAATTTGTGAAGGAAATAGCTGTGGTAAATTAAGTGATAATTGCGGTGGTACCTTAATTTGTCCCGATTGTCCGACTGGGCAGACTTGTAACAATCTTAATCGTTGCGTTACCTTATAATGACATTAACATGAATTACCTGATAAGAGATTTGTTAAAAAATCCCACCCTCCATCGCTATATTCTCAGCGGATTAGCAGTCAACGTGGTAGAGTTTTCCTTGTTGGCCCTAATGATTTATGTTTGGGATTGGTGGTATCTCTGGTCCAGCGGACTGGTCTTTTTCATTGCCTTAATCCTGTCATTCTTAGCCCGTAAACACTGGGTTTTCGCCTGCGCTCACATTCATAATGATCTGAAGCAACTTTACCTCTACAGTTCCTTCTTCATTATCAGCACCATAGTCAATATGATTATTATGTATTTTCTAGTAGAACGAATGCTAGTAATGCTCTTACTAGCTCAATTCATTTCTAATATCATAGTCGGTTTCTTCAATTATCTCTTTAATAAATCAGTTACTTTCAAGCCTTTGGCGCCTAAACAATTAACCATCGGCAATTATTTGGCAGAATGTAAGCAAAATGACTTATAATTTCAAGGGGTTTCGTTGTCCCTATTGAATTATTAAGGAGACTAATATCAGATATCAAACATTGAGTTTATCTAAGCTTTGTGCTATCCTATGGCTATGACTTCAGAAAATGGACCACAATTAATAGGCAATGATCGAGCGGAATTATTATTAACCAAAATTGCCAAACTGAATCGCCAACAGCGAGGCGCTGCTACTTATGTCATCGCTGGATTTGATGATTATTTGAAAATGCGTAGCGCTATCTGGCTAGCTAAGGCCTTATCCTGTACCGATACTCAGACCTGGCCTTGCCATCAATGCCCGGCTTGCCAACAGCTCAATCGTGGCCTAAATCCTGATTTTCACCATTTGAAAATAGCCGACGATAAGAAAGGTATCGGCATCGAACAGATCAAAGCTTTAATCAGTCAACTTAGTTTAAGTTCCTTCTCGGCCAGCAGTCGCTTCGTTATTATTGAAAATGCAGAAACTATGAGCGAGTCGGCCTCTAATGCGCTACTCAAGACACTGGAGGAACCAGGCTCTAAGATTATCATTGTCTTATTAGTGGACGAAATAATCAATCTGCCTCAGACTATCATTTCTCGCAGTCAGGTGATTACCATTCGACCTGTCTCCAGTGACCAAGTTTATCATCACCTGATTGACCATCACCAGCTCAGTCGTGGTAGCGCTAAGACAATCGCCAATTTGGCCTTGGGTCGAATCGGTTGGGCTGAGCGTTATTCAAGTGATAACAATTATCTCAATGAGAGGCTGAAATTATCCCTGGATTTCGTTAAAGTTTTACCTAAGGACATTAATGATAAGAGCATCTATTTACAAGAATTATTAGCTTCTGCGCCGATCAAAAACAAACTCTGGCAAACTAATGATATCATCAGCATCTGGCAAGGAGTATTAAGAGATTTATTATTATACCATTTGGGCGAATTCGATTTAATCCAACATTCTAATCTTTTGAGTAATTTCGAAGCTATTAAATATAATTTTTCCGGCAAGCGTATTATTAATGCTCTATCAACGCTCGCTCAATCCAAGTTATATTTGCAAGCTAATGTTAATAGTCAACTGGCTTTGGAACAAGCCATTATAAATATTTAAATATGTTTTCAAGCAAAATAAACAAATTGGTCCTTCTGGCTATAGTTCTACTACTAAGCTCTGGCTGTACCTTGAGTCTGGGTCAATCCAAATCAAATGACCTGGCCGACGGTGGGGTATTTCGAAGCGCAGACGGTGGTCTGACCTGGAGCCAGCAAATCTTAATCCCATCAGTAACTGGCGCGCCTGGTTCCATTGCAGGAGTCAGCAGTCTGGACATGGTGATGGATCCGAGTGACAATAAAGCGCTCTATCTAGCCACCTTGAACAAAGGCATTCTGTATAGTTATGATCAGGCTAATACATGGCAAATCGTCAGGAACAGTAATATTAGCAAGAAAACTATACTTACTTTAGCCGTAGATCCTAAGAATAAATGCCAATTATACTCAGTCTCTGGCAATAAATTATTCAAGAGTGAAGATTGTGGTCGTAACTGGATCGAAAGCTATTCTGATAATAAGCAAGACCTGGTGATAGTGTCATTGAAAATTGATAATTATGACAGTTCCAAGATTTACTTCGTTACCGATCGTGGCGATGTCATCAAGAGTGAGGACTTCGGTAAAAGTTGGAGAACTATAATTAATATCAAGCGTTCCATTAAGCGCATTGTCATTGATCCGACAGATAGCAGAATAATATTCATCGCCACCAATCGAGGCGAAATCTACCGTTCTATGGATAGTGGTAGTAATTGGACCGAACTTAAGGATAATTTCAAGAAATTTAACTTCGACCGCTCATTCCGTGATTTAGTCGCTATACCATCGCTTAATGGAGCTTATCTGCTGGCTACCAAATATGGTTTACTTAAGACCGTCAACTACGGTGACGACTGGACCGAAATCAAATTATTAACACCCAAGAAAGAAGCAGTGATTAATTCAGTAGCTATTGACTACAAGAATCCTAACTTAATCTATTACATTACCGACAGCACTTTCTACCGCAGTCAAGACGGCGGTCAGAATTGGTCCTCTAATGAATTACCGACTACCCGACGAGGTTGGCGATTATTGGCTGACCCTCTGCAAGAAGGACTATTGTATTTAGCGCTTAGACAGGATTAATATTTAAGATTAAATAATCAAGGAGCAACACATATGAATATTTACATTAGCGCCAAGTTACCAGCCTTCGAACAGTTGGTGGAATTTTTTAAGAAAGATATCGGATCTCTGCGAACCGGTCGTATTAACCCGGCTATGCTTGATAATATCTCTGTTGAAGCCTACGGAGCCAAACAACCAATTAACGCAGTTGGCAATATCAATGTCAGTGATAACGCCAGCCTGATTATCAGTCCTTGGGACAAATCAGTCTTGAAAGAGGTGGAGAAGGCGATAGTCAGTGCTGATCTCGGCTTCTCAGTCGTTAACGAAGGAGAGAGAATCAGAGTTTCCCTACCACCATTGACTGAAGAAAATCGCAAAGATCTAGTCAAGAAATTAGGCACCAAATTCGAACAAAGCAGAATTGAAATTCGTCAGGTACGTGATGACATTAAGGCCAGTATTGAATCTGCTTTTGCCGATAAAGAAATCGGCGAAGATGATAAATTCCGCTTCATTAAAGAATTGGAAGAAGAAATCGCCAAACAAAATGAAAACTTAAAGGAAATCAAGGATAAAAAAGAGAAAGATATTATGACGATATAAAATGCTATTACTACCTTTCTTTATATAATCATTAATTCAAAAAGCATTAACAAAAACACAAAAATAATATCAAATTACTAATTACTAATGTCAAATCAAATACTAAATCCAAAAACAAATAAATAATAATTAAAAAAAAATGGTCATTGTGATTTTGATATTTATTAGAAATTGGATATTTGGATTTTGGAATTATTACAAAATATGCTAATAACCGCCGTTGTCTTTATATTTATTTTGGGTCTCTTGGTCCTGGTTCATGAACTGGGACATTTTATGGTGGCTCGTCGCTTCGGAGTCGCTTGTGATGAGTTCGGCATTGGTTTCCCGCCACGCTTAGCCGGATTTTACAAAAGGAATGGCAAATGGGTGCGCGTCTTGGGCTCTAGAGAAATTACTGATCATGACAGTACCGTTTATTCCCTGAATTGGATTCCTCTAGGCGGATTTGTTAAGATTAAAGGTGAGAATGATAACGGTAATCACGACGCCGATAGTCTGGGCGCACAGAAGCCTTGGAAGAGAGCCTTAATCCTCTCGGCAGGCGTCTTGATGAATGTGGTGCTCGCTTGGGTGATACTCAGCATTGCCATGATGATTGGATTGCCAGAGGTGGTTCGTGACAGTGCTATCGATCCGAACTATGTGAAAGACAGACGGATTCAAATAACTCAAGTACTAGCAGACAGACCGGCTGAACAGGCTGGAATTATCATGGGTGATGTTATCGTTAGTGTTGACGGACAGGTCTTTGATAAAATTTCTGGATTAATCGACTATATCGGCGCCAAAAAGGATGTCGCTATAAATTTCGAATTAAAACGAGGTCATAGCGGTATTAGTCAAACAGTTACCCCGACTGAAATAGTGGATTTTGATGAGACAACTGGTCAGTCTAAGACTAGAATCGGTATTGGTGTAGCCATTGATGAAATAGCTACTGTTAGATATCCTTGGTATCAGGCAATTTACCAGGGCTTAATGGCAGTATTTTTATTACTATGGATGATTCTATCAGGCATTGTCAACTTGATTATCCAGTTATTCCAAGGTAAGGCTGATGGTAATAGTGTAGCTGGTCCAATCGGTATCGCTACCATAACCGGACAAATGGTCAATCTAGGTGTAGTGTATGTCATGCAATTTACCGCCGCTCTCTCCTTAAATTTAGCGGTTATCAATATCCTGCCTATTCCAGCTCTGGACGGTGGCCGACTAATGTTCTTAGCAATTGAAAAGATTAGAGGTAAAGCGATGAAACCGCAACTGGAAGCAATCTTTAATAATGTCTTTTTCTTCGCATTAATCCTATTGATCCTAGTAGTGACCATTAAGGATATCTCCAAGCTAGGTTGTCTGTCATGTCAATTACAAAATTTATTTAAATAAAAAAATATGAAAATTCAAATCAAGGGCGCGGGCTTAAAATTAACCCCAGCTATCAAAGAGTATGTTCAGACCAAGATTGATATGTTGGAAAAATATTTAGGTGACTTTAAGCCAACTAACTGCGATTTTGAAATCGAACTAACCACCAAGCATCACCTCAAGGGTGAAATCTTCAGAGCTGAAATCAATCTAAGTTTACCTGGAGAATTACTACGAGTAGAAAAATTGGAAAAGGATATGTATAAGGCCATTGATAAGGTCAAAGACCATATGGCTCGTAGCATCAAAAAATATAAAGAGAAGAAACTCTCAGCTAAAAAATAATACTCAATTTCTTAGCTACAATCGAGCATTTTCAATGATTGAGATACTGGTCGTTATGGCGGTGATCGGTTTTTTGGCTGGTCTCTCAATCTTTATATTTCAATCTATTAGATTGAAGGCCAGTGCTACCAAAGACCTCTCGGCCGTGGTCCAAATTCAGAAGGCCTTAGAACTTTATCATTTCGATCACAATGTATATCCCTCTGACTCTGAAGTCAGATCTGGTCAAGCCTTAACTAACAGCTCTAAAACTCTGACCTATTTAGCGAAGATTCCCAGTCTTCAAGTTTCGGCTGATTGTCCCGATGGAGCAATTCATTATCGCCTAGGTTATCAGGGGCAGACTTACAATCTGAGTTATTGCCTCAGTCAAGCGGCACAAGATTATCGTGCCGGTAATTGCGTCGCCATGCCCAATCTACTCTGTCTTCAATCAACTTGTTCATGTGTTAACAGTCTGAATAATTGTTGTGGTTGGTGCGCGGTCGGTGATCAATGTGGAGGGGGACAATTGATTGTCAAGAATTATAACAGACTAAGTTCTGGTTTAACAGATTTAGTAGCCATGCCCAGTGGTTGTGTCAGTAATCAAACCCTCAACCCTATTTGTGACGAAGCTGATCGCCTTAGTCCATTGACTTGGTCGACTAATCCGGGTGTTGATGAGCCGGCTGACGACCCTAATGATGGACGCCTCAATACCGATCAATTGTTAGCCGACGATCGTGTCGCCAATCCTATCGCTAATTATTGTCAATCCTTAGTAATAAACTCTTTTGATGATTGGTATCTGCCTAGTCAGTCAGAATTATCCCAAAGCTATTCTCAAAATAATACCATTGGCTTCCAAGCAAATCTATATTGGTCTAGCAATGAGTATGATGACGGTTATTACCATCAAGCTAAGTTAATAGACTTTAATAACGGTATGACCAAAACCGAGCCCAAGACTAGCGATAATTACTATTTTCGTTGCCTTCGTCATGCTTTCTAAGGGCTGTGCATAAGTCAGGTTAAGCCTTAAAATTCACTTTAATTATCCCCAAAACCCTGAAAAATAGGGTTTTTATGTACTATTGACATTCGGTATTTGTTCGGCTAAAATAAGTTTGTAAAGTTAGTCAAGTTTATAAAGTTTGTAAAGAATACAAATTTAAACTATATGAAATTTAATAGCTTTGAGGAAATTTTAGCTTGGCAAAAGGCTAAACAATTATCAATTTCAATTTATAATGATTTTAAAGATGTGCGGGATTATGATTTCAAGAGTCAGATTCAGAGAGCTAGCGTATCGGTTATGAATAATATTGCTGAAGGTTTTGAAAGGGGTAGCAATAAAGATTTTATTAAATTTTTGTACATAGCAAAGGGTTCTTGTGGCGAAGTGAGATCCATGTCTTACTTAGCCGAAAGTTTAAAATATATTTCTCAAGAAAAATCCCTTGCTATTAATGATTTAAGTACCGCGATATCCAAAATGCTTTCTGGTTTAATAAAAACATTATAAACTTTTAACTTTAAGAACTTTTAACTTTATAAACTTTATTAACTTTATAAACTTTACAAACTTTATTAACAATTTAACTTTAAGAACTTTATAAACTTTACAAACTTTATTAACAATTTAACTTTAAGAACTTTATAAACTTTACAAACTCAATTATATGGTAGATCAAAAATTAACCAAGCGCCAAAGGCAAATTTTGGACTTCGTGACAGATTTCAAAAGGCGTCTAGGCTATTCACCGAGCTATCGTGAAATAGCCGATAACTTTGAATTGTCCAGTACCGCCACCATTCACGAGCACATCAAGATGCTCGAGGACAAGGGCTTTATCGCTACCAACCACAACTCGGCTCGTTCTATTGAATTAATCAAGATGGAGACCAATTGGACCCAGGCCTTCGAGTTGTCACTAGCCGGCTTGATAACCGCCGGTGAGCCGATTGAGGCTATTGAGGAACGCGAAAGCATCTCTATTCCCGCTACCATGGTTCGTGATCCGGAGATTAGTTTCGCTCTCAAGGTTAAGGGCTTATCAATGATAGATGATGGTATTTTAGATGGGGACTATGTCATCGTGGAGAAGATGTCCACGCCTGATAATGGTGATGTGGTCGTAGCCCTGATAGATCATAATTACGCCACTCTCAAGAGATTTTACAAAGAGAACGGCCGTATTCGCCTCCAGCCAGCCAACAAGACTATGAAACCTATTTTTGTTGACAAGGTCGAGATTCAAGGCGTAGTTAGAGGGATTATTAGGCAATATTAAGCAGTAATCAGAATTATATTACAATAAATGGCTAAATATGGCCATTTTTTGTTTACTTAACTTGATTTATTTTCCCAATACTAGTACTATTTACTGGTTACACGCATAAAGTAATAATTACTTTATAACTTTTAAACTTTTAAACTTTTAAACTTTATAAACTTTATAAACTTATTTCTATGTCCTTAATCTCCCTTATTTTTGGTGATGCAAACGAAAAAACTATCAAGGCTCTCAAGCCTATAATTACTAAGATCAATGGCTACGAAGAAGCTCTAAAAAATTTGTCAGACGAATCTTTGCGAGCCAAAACCGAAGAATTTCGCGCTCAACTAGGCCTGACTATGGTCGATGGCGAATTCGTTCATCAGCACCGCAAGGCCGAAGAAGCCAAGATTTTAGATCGCTTATTACCCGAAGCTTTCGCTGTAGTACGCGAAGCGTCTAGGCGTGTGTTGGGGCAACGTCATTATGATGTCCAGTTAATCGGTGGTATTACTTTGCATCATGGTCAAATCGCTGAAATGAAAACCGGTGAAGGTAAGACTTTAGTAGAAACCTTGCCACTTTATCTCAATGCTTTAGCTGGTCATGGTGTCCACTTGATTACCGTTAACGATTACCTATCCCGAGTCGGCGCTGGTTGGATGGCACCGGTTTATCATTCTCTGGGATTATCGACCAGTGTCATCATTCACGAACAGGCTTTTAAATATGATCCTGAATATAATGACGACACACAATTCGATGAACGCTTAAGACATTTCAAATTAATCAAACGTCAAGAAGCCTACAACTGTGATATCACCTATGGTACTAACAATGAATTCGGCTTCGATTACTTACGTGACAATATGGCCGCATCACTGTCTGAAAGAGTTCAGCGTGATTTACATTATGCCGTGGTTGATGAAGTTGACTCTATCTTGATTGACGAAGCTCGTACTCCTCTGATTATTAGCGGAGCTGTCGATGAGTCAACCGATAAATATTATAAATTCACCGAATTGGTATCTCGTTTAGTTGAGAACGATGATTATAATGTTGACGAGAAGATGCGAACCGCTTCGTTAACAGAAGCTGGTATTACGAAGATGGAGCAATGGCTGGGAGTTGATAATATTTATGTCACTGGTGGCATTAAAGAAGTTCATCACATTGAACAAGCTCTCAAGGCTCGAGTATTATTTCACAAGGACAAGGATTATGTCGTCAAGGATGGCGAGGTTATTATTGTTGATGAATTTACTGGACGTATGATGCAAGGTCGTCGTTACAGCGAAGGGCTACACCAGGCTATTGAGGCCAAGGAGAATGTTCAGATTCAGCGTGAAAGTCAAACTATGGCCACAGTCACTTTCCAGAATTATTTCAGAATGTATTTCAAGTTGTCGGGCATGACCGGAACTGCTATGACCGAAGCGGAAGAATTTTACAAAATCTACAATCTAGATACGATAGCTATTCCCACCAATAAACCAGTGAAACGCCAAGACCTCAATGATTTGATTTACGCTACCGAAGCCGGCAAATACCAAGCCATCGTTAATGAGATTAAATCTCGACACGAGAAAGGGCAACCAGTTCTAGTCGGAACCATTTCTATTGAACGCAATGAACACTTAGCTCATCTTTTGGAATTAGAAGGTATTCCCCATCAAGTCTTGAATGCCAAACAGCATGATCGAGAAGCTCTAACCATCTCTCAAGCCGGTAAAGTTGGTGGAGTTACAATCGCTACTAACATGGCCGGTCGTGGAGTTGACATTATTCTGGGTGGTGATCCATTTAATCAAGCTGAGCATGATAAGGTAATAGAATTAGGAGGTCTCCATGTTATAGGTACCGAACGTCATGAATCAAGACGTATTGATAATCAGTTACGAGGACGCGCCGGACGACAGGGTGATCCTGGTTCCAGTCAATTCTATGTCAGCATGGAAGATGATTTAATGCGTATCTTCGGCGGTGACCGTATGAAGAATATCATGCAGACGATGAAATTACCGGCCGATATGCCTATTGATAATCGCATCATTACCAAATCTATCGAATCAGCGCAGAAGAAAGTTGAAGGCAATAACTTCGATACTCGTAAACATCTAGTCGAATATGACGATGTTATTAACAAACACCGTGAAACAATTTATGAAAGACGCTTACGCATCTTGCGTTTAGCTGAGAATAAAATCAACTCCGAAGACAGTAGTAATTATCAAAGTCTGACTGATATTATCCTGGAAATGGTCGATCAAGAAATTACCGATGTTGTTACTTTTCACACCAGCTCAGATGAACTGGGAGAATGGAATATCAAAGAAATCAGTGACACCATCGCCACTATATATCCGACTGAACCTGACTTACAGGCTAGTCTTCAAGCCATGTTAAGTGGCGATAACAGTAAATTGGATCGAGTTAAGATTCGTACCAAAGTGATTGATTATTTATTCGACTTGGCTAAACAGAAATATCAAGACTTAGTCGAAGTGGTTAGTTCAGCCAATGTACCCTGGAGCGAAATCGAGAAAAATATTCTACTAAGATCTATGGATTTGCTATGGATTGAACATTTGGAGGCGATGGATTATATGCGTCGTGGTATCGGCTTGCGTGGCTACGGTCAGAGAGATCCTTTAGTGGAGTATAAGAAGGAAGCCTTTAGAATGTATAGCGAGCTCAACTCTTTGATCCAAAAACAAACCGTTTACTCCATCTACAAATTAGGTGGAGTTACACAAGCCGTGGAAAGTGATTCTTTAGCCAAAAAGGGTGTTATTTACAGTGCGCCAGCCAAAGAAATGACTAAGGGCTCAAGCGCCTTCTCTGAGGGCGATGGTGGTACTGGTCCAACTCTAAAGATGGCTCTCAACGAACCCAAGCAGAAAGCCAAAGATGAGAGTGGTCACAAAGTTGGCCGTAACGACCCTTGCCCTTGCGGAGCTACTAAAAATGACGGTACGCCTATTAAATACAAAAACTGTCACGGTAAGGCTTAATTCAAATTAGGTAAATTGAGCGTAGCGAAATCCGCCTTGGGCGGAAAATACAAGCAATGTCATGGAAAGAAAAAACATAAAAAATGTTGTGGTAGCTTTATTATCAAGAACGGTTGATGGTGTCACCGAATACCTTTTAGTTAAGTCAAAAAAAGATTTTGGAGAGTTTACTGGTTGTTGGTATCCGCCAGGTGGTCACATTGAAGAAGGTGAGGAGGAAGCTACGGCTCTTATTCGTGAAATTAGCGAGGAGCTTAATCTAGAAATCAAGCCAATTAAAAAGATTGCCACTACTCCAGGTGATGTTGAAAATCAAATTACTCATTGGTGGGAAGGTGAAATTTTGTCAGGTGAATTAACAATAAATCAAGAAGAAATTGCAGAAGCGGGATGGTTTAGTAAAGATGATCTGACATCAATTAAGCTCTGGCCGGCTACGCAAATGTTTCTAGAAAAATTTATATTTCCTCATGAAGCTTAAGAAATTAATTAGTTAAAATTTTATCTTAACTTAGTGCGTATGGAATATTTAAAAACTGATTCAGAGCAAGAGGCTGTTAAATGGATGACTGAGGCGGCACACGTGGCTGAGTCGGCAATGTGCCTCCGGGCTAAATGTGGTACCGTTATCGTTAAAGACGGTTTGATTATCGGTAGTGGTTATAATGCTCCACCGCTGGACAAGATCGAGCATCGTGTTTGTAATCAAGTTTTCCCAGAGGGTAAACCAAAATATGATCGTACCTGCTGTTTACACGCTGAGTGGCGCGCCATTATGGACGCTTTGTCCAAACACCCAGAATTGTTGTCAGGTTCCAAGCTTTACTTTACCAGAGTAGATGACCAAGGTGCTATTAAGAAGTCTGGTCAGCCTTACTGCACCGTTTGCAGTCGTTTAGCCTTAGATGCCGGCATAGCTAAATTCCTACTCTGGCAGGAAGAGGGCATGGCCGAGTACGACACCGCTGAATATAATCAATTATCTTATCAATACAATCACGTTTTATGAATATATCCAAAACTAAATTTGATCTAAGTCCTTTGTTTAGTAGCGATGATGATCCATTGATACTTATTGATCGTCAGCAGACCGACGAAGCCTGTCGAGCTTTCGTAAACAAGTGGCGCGACCGAGATGACTATTTAAATTCCGCTTCAATTCTCAAAGAAGCCTTGGATGATTATGAAGCTTGGCAAGATAAATATGGTACGGGAGGTGCTGAAGATTATTATTTTTGGTTACGTTGTCAACAAGATGAAAATGATCCTCAGTTAAAAGCCCGTTATAATCAAATGACTCAGGAGGCAAATCGTCGAGCTAATGAAATAGCTTTTTTTGAATTGCGTCTAGCTAAGATTAGCGTTGGCAAGCAGTCGGAATTTTTAGCTACCCCGGAGCTTAAGGCTTACCATAGTTTCCTGACTAATCTCTTTAGTAAGACACCGTATTTATTATCAGAAGCCGAGGAAAAGATCATGAACTTGAAGAACAGCACCGCTTATGAAAATTGGGTTAAAATGTTGTCTGGCTTCTTAGCCAAAGAAGAAGCGGAGCTAAAGCTGGCCGACGGCTCACTACAAGTCAAGAGTTTTTCTGAAATCTTAGAATTGAATTATGACAAAGATAAAGAAGTACGTGATGGAGCGGCCTTGGCCTTGAATAATATTTTACGACGCCACCTGGATACAGCCGAACAAGAATTAAATTCTATTTTGGCTGACAAGAAAGTTAATGATGAAATCCGTGGTTACCAGCGACCTGACCAATCACGCCATATTTCTGATAATATTGACACTGAAGCGGTTGACGCTTTAGTGAAAGCTGTTAGTGGCCGTTTTGATCTTTCTCAAAGCTTTTATAATCTCAAAGCTAGATTATTAGGAATGGACCGCTTGGCTTATCATGAACGTAAGCTGAGTTATGGGAATATTACCAAAAAATACAGCTATACTGAAGGCGTAGCTCTGGTAGCCGAGGTCCTTAAAGGTTTAGACAGTGAATTTCTAGAAATCTTCCAAGGCTTTGTGGAGCAGGGCGCTATCGATGTCTGGCCTAAGAAAGGTAAATCTGGCGGTGCTTTCTGTGTCTATATTTTAAAAAGCCAGCCAACCTACATTCTACTTAATTATACTGATGCACTTAGAGATGTTACTACTTTAGCTCATGAAGTCGGGCACGGTATCAATGACGAATTGGTCAAGAAGTCTCAGCATGCCTTAGATTTCGGTACTTCAACTGCTACAGCCGAAGTCGCTAGCACTTTTATGGAAGATTTTGTGCTCCAGCAAATAGTCCGAGATGCCGATGATGAATTAAAATTGACTATCTTGATAGAAAAACTTAATGATATGGTCGGTAGCATCTTTAGACAAGTGGCTCTGTATCGCTTCGAGCAAGAACTCCACTCACAATTCCGGGCTCAAGGCTATCTATCACAAGTCACTATCGGTGATTTATTTACTAAACATATGTCTGCTTATATGGGTCAGGCCGTCTCACAGGACGAAGGCTCTAATCACTGGGTCTATTGGAGTCATATCCGTCGTTATTTTTACGTCTATTCCTACGCCAGCGGTCTGTTGATTTCTAATTACCTCCAAACTAAACTGAAACAAGAGCCAGACTTCATTAAGCAAATCAAAACTTTCTTATCTTGTGGTTTATCCAAATCACCCAGGCAAACTTTCTTAGATCTAGGCGTCGATATCAACGATGCTAGTTTCTGGCAAGCTGGATTGAATGAATTCGAGCGACTCTTGAATGAGGCCACTGATTTAGCTAAAAAATTACACAAAATATAACTCTAGATTAATTTCCTCCCTTCCAGCTGGACATCGGGAAGCTGAGGGCGATCCACACAATTATGCTCAAACTCGGTAGATATCGACATTATAAAGGAGCTGATTATGAAGTCTTGGGATTAGCTCGACACAGTGAGACTCAGGAAGAGTTGGTACTTTATCGTGCTTTGTATGATGATGGTCTTTTGTGGGTCAGGCCATTAGCTATGTTCATTGAAGAGGTCGAGCTAGACGGACAAAAAATTCCTAGGTTTAATTATCTGGGGGATAATCAAAAATAGCTATCATTAGCGATTTTTATTTGGGTGACTTTAATGCTAATTAAAAATAGTTTATTTACTTGATTTATTGGTATTAATTGACTACAATGACTTGGCTATTCAATTAACTATTACATAAAGTCAGCTTCGAGAATGATTTATTTTTTATTATTATAATAAAGCGACTTTACAAAATTATGTCAGACAATTTACTCATGAAGATTTTAAAACCAAGAGGCAAGGGCAAAGTGTGGCAATTATTTGCCATAGTCATGATTCTGGCAATCATGGCGGGATTAATTAATTTTGGAGAAAGCTATAATAATTTCGTCAGCAAGAATCAACTCAGTTTGCCAATTGTCAAGATTATTCCCTTCAGATTAGGACTCGACTTATTAGGCGGTACCCAATTACTATACCAAGCTGATGTAAGTAAAGTTGCCCCCGCTGATCGCAATTCCGCTGTTGAAGGAGCACGTGATGTCATAGAGAGACGTGTTAACCTCTTCGGTGTTAGTGAACCGTTAGTTCAGGTTAATCACGGCGCCGACGGTGAATATCGCATTTTGGTAGAGTTGGCCGGTATCAAGAATGTCAGCGAAGCTATCGCTAAGATTGGCGATACACCTTTACTTGAATTCAAGGAGCAGAATACCGCCAAGCGAGAATTGTCCAAGGAGCAACAAGCTGACATGGACAAGTTTAACAAAACTGCCAAAGACAAGGCTACTGATGTCTTGGGTAAATTAATCAAAGGTGGTGATTTCAGCGCCTTAGCCAAACAGTTTAGTGATGATGCCAGCACCAAGGACAAAGGCGGTGACCTAGGCTGGATTGCCAGCAACAAAGATCCCTTACGCGCTACTGTTGCCTCCAAATTGGCAGTAGGTTCAATTAGTAAAGATTTGGAATCAGTCAGCAACGGCTTGGCTATATACAAATTGAACGACAAAAGAATTCTTAAGAACGCTCAAGGTGTCGAAATTAAGGAAATTAAGGCAAGTCATCTCTTGATTTGTTATGAAGGCCTTCAGGATTGCGAAAGTGGATTATCTAAGGAAGAGGCCTACGCTAAGATGCAGAAATTAAAGACAGAGATTAAGCCTGAGAATTTCAAAGAGCTAGTCAAGATTAATTCCACTGAACCAGGTTCCAAGGAATCAGGTGGTGAGTTAGCTTGGTTTGGACCAGATATGATGGTTAAACCTTTTGAAGTAGCAGCCCAGAAATTAGCTAAGGGCGCTATTTCCGATATCGTTGAAACTGATTTTGGTTATCATTTAATCTACAAACAAGACGAGAGATTGATTACTGAATACAAATTAGCTCATATCCTCGTCAAGACAAAAACGATTGAAGACTATTTAGGGCAACAAGGAGAATGGCAGAACACTAATCTGACCGGTAGTAATCTCAATCGAGCCAGTGTTCAATTTAATCCTAATGACAATTCACCTCAAATCAGTTTGGAATTCGACAGTGAAGGTGGCAAATTATTCGAAGAAATTACCGGACGTAATGTTGGTAAACCTGTAGCCATCTTCCTTGACGGTGAACCATTAAGCACCCCTAATGTCAACGAGAAGATTAGTGGAGGTCAGGCGGTCATTACTGGTCAATTTAGCATCAAGGAGGCTAAGGATCTGGTCAAGAGATTGAATGCCGGAGCACTGCCAATTCCGATTGAATTAATTAATCAGAAGACTATTGGCGCCAGTTTAGGTAATCAAGCTATCCAAGACAGTTTAAAGGCTGGTTTAATTGGCTTACTCTTAGTTATCCTTTTCTTAATATTCATTTATCGCTTACCAGGACTATTAGCTGCTATCAGTTTGATTATTTACGGTTTATTAACCCTAGCTGTCTTCAAATTGTGGCCGGTTACCTTGACCTTGTCTGGTCTAGCTGGATTCATCTTCTCTATTGGAGTCGCAGTTGATGCCAATGTTCTTATCTTTGAGAGAATGAAAGAGGAGTTACGAACCGGCAAATCTTTATCCATGGCCATCAGAGACGGTTTCTCACGAGCCTGGCCCTCAGTTAGAGATGGTAATTTCACTATTATTATCACCTGTCTAGTACTGCTCTTTTTCTCAGCTAGCGTCATTAGAGGTTTCGCCTTAACACTGTTACTCGGTATCTTGATATCACTTTTCACAGCCATTGTAGTTACCAGAACTTTGCTAAAATTACTCGATGAACGTTGGCTGGAGAAACACAGCTGGCTTATCGGCAAAATCAAATAATTAATACCTTATAATATTATGAATTTACCTATCATTCAAAAGAAGAATTACTTTATTTCATTTTCCAGCATCTTGGTCGCAGTATCTATCATCGCTTACTTGACCTGGGGCTTGAAATTCGGCATTGATTTTACCGGTGGCAGTATCATGGAATTGAAATTTAGCAATCAAAGACCCGATGTAGTCTTACTTAGAACAGAATTAGAAAAAATCGGTGTCAGAAGCATCACCGTGGTGCCAACCGATCAAAATGGTTTAGTTATCAGATTTCAAAATACTGAGGAAACTAAACATCAAGAAATATTAGCTAAAACCAGAGAATTAATTCCAGGTCAGGACCAAAAATCCAAACCAACAGATATTAAAGTAGATAAGGTGTCTGGTCAGGATATTCAGATTGATTCAGTGAACGCCAACGAACCCGTGAACGGCATGGAGGAGTTAAGTTATGAGTCAGTCGGACCTTCAATCGGTAAGGAGTTACGACGAAATGCCATGATCTCCTTAGTCATCGTCGCTTTACTAATCATAGCATTCGTAGCTTGGAGTTTCAGGAAAGTATCCAAGCCAGTCGCTTCTTGGAAATATGGTTTGGCTGGTGTAGCCGCCCTGGTTCACGATGTTTTGATAGTAGTTGGTTTCTTTAGTGTACTAGGACATTTCTACGGCATTGAAGTTAATACGCCTTTCGTTACTGCCATCCTAATGGTTTTCGGCTACAGTATTAATGACACTATCGTTGTCTTTGATCGTATCCGTGAAAACTTGCCTAAGAGTGATAAGAACTTCGAAGACACTGTTAATCTGAGTGTTAATCAGACTATGTTACGTTCTATTTATACTTCTACCACAACACTGTTAACCTTACTGGCCATTATTCTCTTTGGCGGTGAGAGTATTCGTTATTTCGCTCTAGCACTCTTCATTGGAGTCTTCTTCGGAACCTATTCTTCCATTTTCTTAGCCTCTCCTTTGATGGTCATGTTTGAGAAATTTAAGAAAAATTAGTAGCTAATAGACATTCGGCAGGGGCATACCGCAGTATGCCCCTGCTTTGACAATAGGCTAATTTTGCTATAAACTACAGATAGTATTTTAAGGTGTTTTTTACCTAAAAATGAGTATTTAGAGGAACAAATTCAACAATTAAGCCATCTATATGCGTCAATCAAAACTTTTCACCAAAGCAATTAAAGAAACTCCGAAGGATGAAACTAGTTACAACGCCCAGACCCTGATTAGGGCCGGTTTTATCGATAAACTTAGCTCGGGCATCTACACTTTCTTGCCCTTGGGTTTGCGAGTTCACAATAAGATTTGCAACATTATTAGGGAAGAAATGAATCTAATTGGCGGTCAAGAAATCCTGATGCCTGCCTTGACACCCAAAGAAGTTTGGGAAAGGACTGATCGCTGGGACAATTTCGATGCCTTATTTAAATTAAGAGGTGGCGATGACAAGGATTATGCGCTCGGTGCTACTCATGAAGAGGTAGTCACGCCCACTATTGGTAAATTTATTTTTTCTTACAAAGATTTATCATTGGCGGTTTATCAAATTCAGACCAAGTTTCGCAATGAAAAGCGCGCCAAGGCTGGTCTGATGCGTGGACGAGAATTTAGCATGAAGGATTTATATTCATTTCATGCCGACGAAGAGTCTCTAAATGAATATTACAAGATCGCTCAGAAAGCCTATTTTAAGATTTTTGACCGATTAGGACTCTTAGACATCACTTATCTGACCTATGCTTCTGGAGGCGCCTTCAGCCAATATTCTCACGAATTCCAAAGCTTAACTGAAGCTGGTGAAGATACTATTCATATTTGTCGCGATTGTAAAGTTGCCATCAATGAAGAGATAATTGCCGAAAATAGCGCCTGTCCTGCTTGTGGCAACAGTAAGCTGGAACTAGCTAAGGCCGTCGAAGTCGGTAACATCTTTAAGCTAGGCACGAAATTTAGCGCTCCCTTCAATATTAAATTTAAGGACCAGAACGGCCAAGAACAGCCGGTAATTATGGGTTGTTACGGCATGGGACCCAGTCGATTAATGGGAACTGTAGTTGAAGTCAGTCATGATGACAAAGGAATCATTTGGCCTGATTCAATAGCACCATTCAAAGTACACCTACTTGACTTCAATCAGGGTGAGGCTAGTGATCAACTGTATAAAGATTTAATTAATCAAAATATTGAAGTCCTTTATAACGACCTAGAAGCCAGTCCAGGTCAGAAAATGGCCGAAGCCGACCTAATTGGCTGTCCGATACGACTGATTATGAGTGCCAAGACTAAGGCCGAGGGAGCGGTGGAACTCAAACATCGTCACCAAGCCGAATCTCAATTAGTGAAATTGTCAGATCTAACTGATTATATTTTGAAACAATAATAGTTCACGACGAAGGAGCTTGTTTCATAAGCCTGATTTTGTATTGCCGACCGACTATTAATATTATAATTACTACCAAGCCATGTTTAACAAATTTTTAGGAAAATTTAGCAAGGATTTAGGCATTGATTTAGGTACCGCCAACACCTTGGTTTATACGCCAGACAAGGGGATTATCATTAACGAACCAAGTGTTGTAGCTATCAATACTCGCAATGACGAAGTTTTGGCTGTTGGCGAAGAAGCCAAGAAAATGTTAGGCAAAACTCCGTCTCATATCATGACCGTCAAACCTCTGATAGACGGGGTGGTTAGTGATTTCGAAGTGGCTGAGAAGATGTTAAAATATTTTATTGACAAAGCGCATAGCGATAATTTCACCCTCTCACCCCGACCTCGTGTGGTCATAGGAATTCCGTTAGACATTACAGAAGTTGAAAAAAAAGCCGTCGAAGATGTAGTGAAGTCAGCCGGTGCCCGTCAAGTCTATTTGGTAGAGGAGCCCATGTTAGCTGCCATTGGAGTCCGTCTGCCGGTCACTGAAGCCAGCGCTACTATGATTGTTGATATTGGTGGCGGTACTACCGATATTGCTGTTATTTCGCTGGGTGGCTGTGTTAATTGGAAGAATCTAAAGATTGCCGGTAACACACTCAATAGTGACATCATTCAATATGTGCGCGAAGAATATAACGTTTTGATCGGAGAACAAGTTGCTGAAAAAATTAAAATAAATATCGGTACCGCCATCACTTGGAAGGAAAGTTTAGAAATGACACTGAGAGGACGAGACCTGCTCAGTGGCTTGCCAAAAGAAATCAAGATAGGTGATAGCCAAGTCAGAGAAGCCATTAGCCACAGCATTCATCAGATTGTCGATAATATCAAAATTATTTTAGAAACTACTCCACCAGAATTAGTCTCAGACATTTATGAATACGGTATCATTTTAACCGGTGGTGGTTCACTCTTAAGAGGCTTGGATAAGTTAATTTCGGAGTCGGCCAAGGTACCTGTTAAAGTAGCCGATGACCCCTTAACTTGCGTGGTGCGAGGTACCGGAATTCTCTTGTCTGATGAGGAACTGCTTCTGAGAGTTTCTTCGCCTAGCTCTAGGGATTTATAATTATGTCTAGATTTAATATCAAGGCTAAATTTTTATGGAGCCTATCAGCGCTAGTTAGCGTCCTGATTCTCTTGCATTGGCTTGGCGCTTTGAGCTGGATGGATCAGACCATTCAGACAATCAGTTTGCCAATTAACAATCTGCTCTATGGTAATAGCGCTGAACTTAGACAGAAATATTTAGGTACTCAAGACACCAGGAATCTAGCTGAAGTCGTTAGGGAGCAAGAGTCCCAAATTATGAAGCTACAGTCTGATAACGCTCAGCTGTTAACTATCAAAAACGATTACGAAATATTACAAAAATATTTCAAATTTTTTGATAAAATTAAATACGATTATATTATGGCGCAGGTAGTGGCTCGCGATGTAATCAGTCACGACGCCATTAACCGTAACAAATTAATTATAAACCGAGGCGAAGAAGATGGTATTAAAGTCGGCTTAATAGTTATCAATCAAGAAGGTGTGGCTGTTGGAAAAATCACCAAAACCAAGGCTAAATTATCAGAAATATCTTTACTTAATTCTCCTGACTGTCGGCTGGCGGTCAGTATCCAGAATGACAATCAAACTATCGGCTTGGCTCAGGGAGATTTGGGATTGACTGTTAAATTAGATTTCGTACCTCAGTCACAGAAATTAAGCGTCGGTCAATTGGTGGTTAGCTCAGGTCTGGAGCCTAACGTCCCCGGAGGGATAGCCATCGCCAAGATTAAAAGCGTTGATGTCACCATTAATGACATCTGGCAAAATGTCTCCTTAGAGCCAATTGCCAACTTGGATAATTTACGTTGGTTAAGCGTCTTACTCCCTCAAGGTTCCTTTATCTTCGAATAATATGGCTATCAGATTATTACTTCATTTTTGCGCTGTTTTACTATTAATCACCATTCAATTATCCGTTTTGCCTAATCTGCCATTATTGCATTACCTTAATTTATTATTAGTCATCTTAGTACTTCTATCCTTCACCTCCGACAAGAAAACAGTCATACTGTGGTTCATTGTCTCGGCCTTGATAATGGACATTTGGTCATTTTATATGTTCGGCGCTAATATTTTAATCTATTCCGTTATTATGACCTTGATACTATTAGCGCTGAATAATTTCATTACTAATAAATCACTCTATTCATATTGGTTATTACTGTTATCAGCCACAATTTTATATGAATTCTTCTGGATATTGGTCTTAAACTGGCCTAACCCTCTGATTATCAGCCAAATGCAACTAATAATTATTTTAAAAAAAATATCTATCAATTTGATTACGGGAACAATTATTTATTATTTTACTAATTGGCTGGGACACAGTTTGCAAAGTGTTATCCTGGTTAGAGCAAAAAAATAATGTTATTGAGAAATAAACCATCCACCAACAACGACCCTTTTGCCTCTTTGGCTGTGGGTCGTTTTGGACGCACCGCTCACCAAAAAAAATATCGTTTAGAAATTAGCGACAGCTACTTAAAGGACAGTCGCCATCATAAGTTGGGTCGCAATATTAGCGTCGTGGCTGTCATTATTACTCAAATATTATCAGTCATGCTCTGCATGACGCTACTAGGAAAAATTTATTATTTACAAATTTATAAGGGGGATTATTATCGCTCTCTATCAGAAGGTAATCGTATTCGTATCAAGAGATTACCAGCTCAGCGAGGGATTATTTATGATCGCAATCAAACGCCTTTAGTCCATAATGTCGCTAATTTTTTATTGTATTTAATCCCGACTGACTTACCAAAGGATTTTCCAGAACGTCAAGGATTGTTACGTCGCCTCAGTAATATTATACCGACTATCGATGCTAATTTAATCGAAGCTCAGCTACAGGCAATTCAACCAGGTTCTTATGAATCATTTCAACCTTTGTTTGTAGTTGATAACATTGATTATGAGAAGGCCTTATTAATTTACTTGGAATCAATCAAAATGCCTGGGGTGTTTCTAGATAATCGCAGTCGTCGACAATATAATTTACCCAGTTTATCATTCTCTCATTTATTAGGTTATGCTGGTAAAATAAGTAAAGAGGAATTAACAGAGCTGGGAGCTGAATATTCTTTAATTGATTATGTGGGTAAATCCGGATTGGAGAAATTCTACGAATCGGAATTAAGAGGCAAGCATGGCGTCAAACAAATTGAAGTTGATGCTCTAGGCAAGGAGAAGAAGATCATCAGTCAAACCGCCGTGGAGGACGGCAATAGTCTGACTCTATCAATTGACATAGCCTCCCAGGTTAAACTGGAAACAATTATTAATCACTATTTAGAAAAGGGTGGCTTCAAGAAGGCCTCAGCTATAGTTATGGATCCAAATAATGGAGAGATCTTAGCCCTGATAAGTCTGCCCAGTTACGATAACAATTCATTTGCCAAAGGAATCAGTAACCAAGAGTATCAGGCCTTACTAGGACATGAAGACCGACCATTATTCGCCAGAGCTAGTAGTGGCGAATTTCCCTCTGGTTCAGTCATTAAACCGGTCATGCTAGCCGCCGCCTTAGACGCTGGGATTATTAATGACCAAACCAGTTTTATGAGCAACGGGGGACTACGAATTGGTCAATGGTTTTTCCCTGATTGGAAATCCGGTGGTCATGGTAATACCAATGCTCGTAAAGCAATCGCCGAATCTGTTAATACTTATTTCTATTATATTGGTGGTGGCTATCAAGATTTTCAAGGCTTGGGTATTGATAAGATTATTAATTATTTTAAATTATTTGGCTTAGGCTCTCAAACGGGCCTCGACTTACCGAATGAAGCCGACGGTTTTCTGCCGTCAAAAGAATGGAAAGAATCAACAAAAAATGAAACCTGGTATATCGGTGACACCTATCACGTTTCTATTGGACAGGGTGATTTGATCGTCACTCCACTTCAAGTGGCCAACTATACTTCTTTTTTTGCCAACGGTGGTAAGATGTATCGACCTCATTTGGTAAAAAATATTATCACCTCACAATCCAAAACACCTCATGAAGTTGACACTAGTGCTATTAAAGAAAATATTATCAAGAGTTCTGATATCCAAATTGTTCGCGAAGGAATGCGACAAGCAGTTACCGCTGGTAGTGCCATCAGACTCAACAGTCTCAATGTGCCGGCTGCAGGCAAGACTGGTACTGCACAATGGTCATCCAAGAAAGCTCCTCACGCCTGGTTTACTGGTTTCGCACCATTCGACCAGCCAGAAATCGTAATCACTATTTTAGTCGAAGAGGGTGAAGAGGGTAGTAGGGTAGCGGTTCCGATAGCTGATGAATTTATGCGTTGGTATTTCGATGGCAAGAAACCAGACTTAGTTGATGCGCCAGTTAAGGTTCGTATTGAACCTGCCACTAGCACCGCTGATGTCAGTGACTAAACTTGGAACTCATAACTCATAACATTACTCATTAGTAGTATTCGTTGCAATTTCCGTAGATTAGTAGTATTTGTATTTAATTTTAAATATTCGTATCAATATATTTATCTTAATATTAGCCAATTTATATTGGCTATTTAGCACTCTTGACATTAGACTGCTAAGAGTGATATATTGTATGATATGAATCAAAGACAAGCTACTATTTTAGAATTGCTTCTAAAAGAATACGTCAGCACCGCCCAAGCAATTAGTTCTAACTACATAGTCGAGAAATATCATTTAGAATTTTCTTCAGCTACGGTTAGGAATGAATTAATGGAACTTGAAGCAGAGGGTTACATTGCGCAACCCCATACTTCTGCCGGTAGAATTCCGACGGAGAAAGCTTATCGTTGGCTGATAGACAATCTGGAACCGAAAAAACTTAATGCTAAAATGACAGACAAATTAGGTTGTTTTCAAGACTGTCAGGAAGCTAATCTTAAAGTGGTAGCCAAGAGCTTAGCAGAACAATCTAATCTAGCAGTCTTCTGGGCATTTCATAGACATAATGTTTATTACACCGGGATTAGTAATCTACTACACCAAGCTGAATTTGATCACACCAATCTCATCTACGACATCTCAGCTATTATCGATAGGGTAGATGAAATTATCAACGACTCCTTTGACAAATTCCAATTCGGCCCCCAAACCTTATTGGGCTCAGATAGTCCATTCGGCCCCTTCACAGCCAGTATCTTGTCCAAATATCAAACAGCTGATTATAAAGGCGCTTTTGGAATTATCGGACCACTACGACAAAACTATGAATTAAATTGGCAATTAATCAATTATCTTTATGAAAAAATCTGCGATCAAAAATAAAGTTGAATCAGAACCAAGTGATGAGCTTCAAGCTAAATATCACCGAGCCTTGGCCGATTATCAAAATTTGTCAAAACAGAGCCAGAAGGATAAAAGTGATGCTATTAGATATGCCAACTCTGCCTTATTAAATGACATCTTGCCGGTTTATGAATATTTAAAATTATCCCTGAGTCATAGTGATGAGAATAGTAATGTCACCGAAGGCCTGAAATACACGTTAAATTTGTTTCAGAAAGTACTGGAGCAACACGGTATTAGCGAAATTGAAGTCTCGGGCAAAGAATTTAATCATCACACCATGGATGCAGTAGAAACTTTAGCCACCGAAGACCCCAATCAAGACCACCGCGTAGCCGAATTGCGACAGGCCGGTTACCTACTTCACGATCGAGTATTACGTCCGGCCAGAGTAGTGGTTTACAAACTAGTCTCTGATACAGATTTTAAACCATCAATTGAACATTTGGATAATAAATAATAATAATTCTAAACGTATCTAATTAAATAATTTTGCATTTTAATTTTTACGTTTTGAATTAATAATCGTATGTCATTAATCAAATGGACCCCATTCTTCGACAGTTTCGATGAAATGGACAAAGCATTTAACAATTTATCACCCATGCTACGTGGCAGTGATTCATTCGTACCAGCAGTTGACATGTACGAGGATCAAAATAATGTCATCGTAGAGACACAGTTAGCCGGTATTGATCCGGACAAGGTGGATATTTCCATAGAAAATGATATTCTCTGCCTCAAAGGCGAAAGTGAGAAGAAAAGTGAGATAGATGAAAAGAATTATTATCGAAAAGAAATTCGCCGTGGCTCATTCTATCGCACTATTCAACTCCCAGCTCATGTTGATGGCAACCAAGCGGTAGCCGTAGCCGAATCCGGTGTATTGAAAATAACTATTCCTAAGCTAAGTGAGACTAAACCTAAACAAATTAAAATACAAACTAAATAATTCACAACTCGCAACTCATAACTCATAAAACGGTTATGAGTTGACAGATGTGAATTATAATCATATGAAATCAGGCTACGCTTTATTAATTAGCATTATCTTAGCCAGCCTAATAATGATAGGTCTGTGGCTATGGCAAATGGAATCGACACCACCGGCCTTAAAGCCGAGAATTGATAAAACAGGACAAATCAACAATGCTCCAAATATAAATAATAAAATTAATAATATTCAAGATCAGACCAATGATTACAATCAGACTCTGAGCAACGAAATTAATAACTAAACCATATTTCAAACTTTTCCCAGCTAATATTTATATAGAACGGGAAAATCTGAAATTTATAAATTATATGTCAAAAATTTTAGGAATCGATTTAGGAACAACCAACAGCGCCATGGCCATCATGGAAGGTGGCGTGCCGAAAATATTAGAAAATGCTGAGGGCGCCAGAACTACTCCATCAATTGAAGCTATCTCCAAGAATGGTGAGAGATTAGTCGGCCAAAGCGCCAAGCGTCAGGCGGTAACTAACCCTGAGAACACTATATACGCTGTTAAGCGACTAATTGGTCGCGCCTTTAGCGATGAAGAGGTCCAACGCGATATCAAGAACATGCCATTCAAGATCAATCAGTCCGGCACAGGTGTCACCGTTAAGATGCAGGATAAAGATTATTCACCACAGGAACTCAGCGCCATGGTCTTGTCGAAATTGAAAGCCGACGCCGAAGCTAGATTAGGTGAGAAAATTACAGACGCTATCATTACTGTACCGGCTTATTTCAATGACTCTCAACGTCAAGCCACTAAGGACGCGGGACAAATCGCTGGTTTGAATGTAATGCGTATTATTAATGAACCGACCGCTGCTGCTTTGGCTTATGGCTTTGATAAGAAAAAAGGTCAGAAGATTGCAGTCTACGATTTGGGTGGCGGTACCTTCGATGTATCCATTCTGGCAGTTGATATTGATGAAATTGGCGGTGACGTCAAAGTTTTAGCCACTAATGGTGACACTCATCTGGGTGGTGAAGATTTCGATCACCGTTTAATTACCTACATCATTGACGAATTCAAGCGTGAACAAGGTATCGATCTCTCTAAAGATCCCTTGGCCCTACAACGTATCAAAGAAGCGGCAGAAAAAGCTAAGATTGAGCTCTCAACTACCCAAGAAACTGAAATCAATCAACCCTTCATTACTGTCGGCACCGAAGGCCCTAAACATTTGGTAATGAAATTAACTCGAGCGAAATTAGAAACTTTAGTAGAGGACCTAATAATCTCAACCATTGAGCCATGTAAAAAGGCTTTAGCTGATGCTAAGTTAAAGGTCAGCGATATCGAAGAAGTTATTCTAGTTGGTGGTATGACCCGTATGCCTATGGTTCAAGCTAAGGTCAAAGAATTTTTCCAACGTGAACCAAGTCTTAGCGTCAATCCAGATGAAGTAGTGGCTCTGGGTGCTGCTGTTCAAGCCGGTATTATGAGCGGTGACACCAAAGACATTTTATTATTAGATGTCACACCTCTAACTCTGGGTATCGAAACCTTGGGCAGTGTCGCTACTCCATTAATTGAACGTAATACCACTATTCCAACATCCAAATCACAAATATTTTCCACCGCTGCCGACAGTCAAACCAGTGTAGAAGTTCACGTCTTACAAGGTGAACGTCCCATGGCCGCCGACAACAAGAGCCTTGGTAGATTTATTTTAGATGGTATTCCACCAGCGCCACGAGGCGTACCACAGGTAGAAGTGACCTTTGACATCGATGCAAACGGCATTCTCAATGTTAAGGCCAAGGACAAGGCCAGTGGTAAGGAGCAAAAGATTACCATTACCGCCTCCACCAGTTTGTCAAAAGAAGAAATTGAAAAGATGAAACATGAAGCCGAGTTACATGCTGATGAAGACAAGGCTAAAAAGGATAATATTGATACCAAAAACCAAGCCGAGGCAGTCATCTTCCAACTCGATAAGTTAATTGCAGAATCAGGTGACAAAATGCCAGCCGAGGACAAATCTGAGTTAGAGAAAAAGCTAGGCGATTTGAAGAGCTTAAAAGAAACTGATAACTACGGCGACATTAAAGCGAAGATGGAAGAAGTTAATGCCTTGGCTCAGAAAATTGGTGGAGCCATGTATGCCGCTGCCTCACAAGCCCCAGCCTCAGAATCAACTCAAGGCACAACCGATACCGATCAAAAGGATTCAACCACAGAAGGCCCGATTGAAGGTGAAGTAGTTAAATAATCACATAACTCATAACACAGTTTTTATATCCTCCTTTCCAAGGAGGGGTGGTCGCCCTGTCCCGAGCCTGCCGAGGGGAAGACCGGGGTGGTCCGTAATGTTATAACTTCACCCGAACTCATTTTATTTAGTGCTATCAAGACAGTCAAATTTATAGTTAATAAATTATTTAACTAATATGTCACAAGCAAATCAAGGTGATCAAAATCAATTACAAATCGCAGATAATATTCCAGGAGCCGAATACACTAATTTCGCCAACATCGGTCACAATCAAGAAGAATTTCAACTGGTCTTCGCTAATGTTTTTCCACCATCAGGCAGGGTAGTGGCCAAACTGATTACCACTCCGGCTCATTTCAAACGAATGATTAGGGCCATGAATGATAATCTCCAGAAGTATCAAGAACAATTCGGAGAGATTAAAGAAGCACCAGGAGTTGACGGTAAAGAGATAGGATTTAAAGCTTAGTACAAGTTAAATTTTGAATTTTTATATTTTATAATTTTTATAAATAAACTCTAATGTTTAATGTTTAAAAATTGTAATTTATAATTTATTTAAAAATTGAAAAATCAAAATTTAAAAATTAATTTATTTCATGTCCAAAGATTATTACAAAGTACTAAATGTAGCCAAAGGCGCCACTGACGAAGAGATCAAGAAAGCCTTTCGTCGTTTAGCGCACCAACATCATCCTGACAAATCAACCGGCAACGCTGAGAAATTTAAGGAAATCAATGAAGCTTATCAGGTCCTAAGTGACAAGACTAAGCGAGCTCAGTATGACCAATTCGGCTCTGACTTCGCTCAGGCTGGCTTCGGTGGGGGAGCTCCTCCTGGTTATGGTGGTTTCTATGGTCAGTCGGGCCAGGGCTTCAATATCAACATGGACGACCTAGGTGACATTCTAGGTGGCTTCGGTGATATGTTTGGTTTCGGTGGCACTAGTGCCCGAGGCAAATCACAGGAGAGGAGTAGAGGTAGAGACTTGGAATTCAAATTAACATTAAATTTCAAAGAAGCAGTCTTCGGAGTTGATAAGGAACTCAAAATAAAGAAATTAATCAAATGCCACGACTGTGGCGGAAGCGGGGTACCTAAGGGAGCTAAAATTGATACCTGTACAGTCTGCAAGGGGCAAGGCAGAGTCACTAGAGTTCAACGAACCATTCTAGGCGCCATTCAGATGCAAAGCGTCTGCGAGGCCTGCGGTGGTGAAGGCAAGAAGTCTTCAGAGTCCTGTAAGACTTGTCGCGGACAGGGTCAGCTTGAGGACAGTGTTAATATTCAGGTCAAAATTCCAGCCGGTATCAATAACGGCGAGACTATTAGATTGTCAGGCCAAGGCGAAGCAGGTGTCAAAGGTGCTTCAGCCGGAGATCTCTATCTGCATATTCAGGTTGAAGCCGACAAGAATTTTCAGCGTGAAAATTTTGAAATCCACACTCAACAGGAGATTAGTATTAGCCAAGCCTTGCTGGGTGATAAAATTACTGTTAACACAGTTGATGGACCATTGGAATTACGAATTCCTGAAGCTACCAAATCCGGCCAGATTTTCATCCTTAGAGGCAAGGGCGTACCTTTTCTGCGAGGTAATGGTCGCGGTGATCACTTAGTAACAGTAATCATTAAAATCCCCAAGAGTTTATCCAGAACCCAAAAGAAGCTAGTCGAACAGCTTCAACAAGAAGGTTTGTAAAATTAAAAACCCTAGCAATTTTGCCTAGGGTTTTTGATTTAAATTACGTCAGGCGTGACGAAGACACAATTTCTTCTTTTGTTATGAGATTCTCTTAAAGGGCCAGTATAATATTGATTGTCCCTTCGATAAGAATGAAATAATGAAAGTTCCTTGTATATAGTATGAAAAGAACATAAGCTGGAACTCTTAATTCTTGCTGAATCCAAACCGGCTTGAATTAACTGATCAGTGATTACAGCTTTTTGATCAAGCTTGAGAATACTATCAGCAAAATAGACATGTTTGTGAAAATGATTCACAAATTCTTTACCGACCTGATAATCATATTTACAGATTCCTGGCCAAATATATGCGTTTAAGGCCATAGCTTTAATCTTCAGCTCGCTCTCAATAGCAGTGACAGTTTTGCCGACAATATTAAGCAGTGAGCCCTTCCAACCGCTATGAACCAGAGCGAAACAGGTGCGAAATCTATCGTAAATAATCACAATGCTACAATCAGCGGTATTAGCTAATCCTAATGGTTTCTGATGTGAGTTTCTCAAACAAAATACCAAGGCATCGCAGTCATGATAATCATTGATGTCCTTGGTGACAAATACAATCCTGTCGGAATGTTTAGCGCGCATCTTGACCCAATAATCAGCATTAAGCATTCTCAGCAGTTCATTGTTGTGCCTAACATCTTTAGGGCTGTCTAATTGCGTGCTACCAAAATTATTAGTAGTAATCCCGATGATTAATGGCTCTTTGGTTAGTCTTACGACTTGATCAACGGTGTCATGACCAGCTATTTCCTCTTCTCCTATCATTAGAACTCCTTATTTGATATTTTTAAAAAACTATTTTACAATATCCTAACAAATGACTTAATTTATGTCAATATTTATGAAAGATAAGCCAAAAATTGTCGTTATTCTAGGTCCAACTGCCTCAGGTAAAACCGGCCTGGCTATTAAATTAGCCCGTATGTTTGATGGAGAAATAGTCAGCGTCGACAGTCGTCAAGTATATCGTGGTATGGATATTGGGACGGGCAAAGACCTGGCTGATTATAGCCAGGACGGAGTAAAAGTCTTTTATCACTTAATTGATGTCACGGAGCCAAACGAAGTTTTTGATTTGGCGCAGTACAAACAACAAGCTGAGACGGCCATCTCTGATATTTTAAACAGGAACAAATTGCCGATTGTGGTTGGTGGCTCTGGATTATATTTGGAAGCTTTGATTAATAATTACCAATTAGCTCCAGTCAAGGCCGATGCGAAATTAAGAGATTCCTTAGAAGCAATGAGCTTAGACGACATTTTCGCCATGATTGAAAAAAATAATCCTAGCTTCTCAGCCAAGATTAATCATAGTGATCGCCATAATAAACGGCGTTTAATTCGTTACCTTGAAGTCTTTGCACAAGCGGGCTCTGTCACTAGCAAGGGTGAAGCGAAATATGACAGCTTAATCATCGGATTGGATTGGCCACGTCCTGAGCTTAATAAAAGAATTCATCAAAGATTAGTCCAAAGATTAGATGAGCAAGATATGGTGGAAGAGGTCAATAATCTTAATCGTCAGGGACTTAGTTGGCAACGTCTAGAATCATTCGGGTTGGAATATAAATTCATCGCTTGGTATCTGCAGGAGAAAATTGACTACGACGAAATGGTACTTAGATTAGAACGCGCTATCTATCAATTCGCCAAACGACAGATGACCTGGTTCAAACGTTGGGAGAAGAACGGAGCCAAAATTAATTGGTTAGATAATCCAGTCTCAGCTCCAGAGTTAGTAGAAAAATTTTTAAATATTATTTAACCTGATTAATGACGGTGCCTTTGATAAAATTAGCAATATTTTCTACAGTAGTTTTAGTAATTCTATCCACAGCCTCTTTGGTATTGAAGGCGATGTGAGGTGTAAAGATGACATTGGGTTTATTAATGATAGCGATATTCATTTGATAAACTGGATTTTTTTTATCATTCGCTGTCAGATGCGGATGTTCTTTGATAATCATATTTTCTTCTTCTAATACATCCAGTCCTGCTCCAGAGATAATATTTTTCTCCAGTGCCATTAGCAAGGCCTCAGTTTCAATGACAGCGCCACGAGCGATATTAATCAGTAGAGCGCCTTTCTTAATTTGTTTGATATTTTGCAGATTAATCAAATGATGAGTAAATTTATTATAGGGGACATTAATGGCGATGACATCTGATTGACCTAGTAAAGTTTTCAAATCTACATATTGATAAGCCAAGGTTTCTGATAAGAAAGTATCTTGGTTGATATCATAGGCCAGAACTTTCATACCAAAACCTCTGGCGATTCGAATGGTATTCTTACCAATACTGCCCGATCCGATAACACCCAAGGTTTTGCCTCGCAGATCGAAACCCTTGAAATGCTCGTTGGAATATTGATTGTGGTCGGTAATACGATGATAATCAACCAATCGTCTGGCAATCGATAGAATCAGCGCGAAAGAATGCTCAGCTACTGTATTCTCACCATAGAAGGGGACACTGGATACAATAATCTTGTGCTTGGCACAATAATTAAGATCGATGTGATCATAACCAGTGGAACGTGTGGCAATGAATTTCAATTTGGGAAATTGCTTGAGAAATTTGGCGTCCATCTTTGAATAAATAAATCCAGACAGAACTTCGCTATCCTTAATTTTTTTAAAGTCGGTTGGTTTAATTTTGTCGGCATGTTCTTTTAAGTAGATTGTTTGATGCTTAGCTAAAGCCTTGTTAAAAAAAGGGAGTTCGCAAGCTTGAGCATCTAAGATAGTTATTTTCATATTTAATTAATTATTTTACTTATAATATCCGGTAATAATTTAGGATTAGCCTTGCCGTTAGTTTGAGACATCACCTTACCGACTAGAAATTGCATCACTGCAGTTTTACCAGATTTGAATTCCTGGGCTTGATTAGGGTATTCACTTAAAACTTGTTTAATAATAGTTTCTAGTTCATCTTCATTACTATTCTGCTCCAAATTCATATCAAGCATAATATGAGCCGGATCACCACCAATCTGATACATTTGATTGAAAATAATCTGGGCGGCGCTGGAATTAATTTTGTCTTGATACACCAAGACGATTAAATGAGCCAGATTCTCAGCGCTAAATTTAATATCGCCAATACTGTGATCATTGATTTTTAAATGTTTAAACAACTCAGTGGTAAGCCAACCGCTAGAGGCCTTGACTAAGGCAATTCGCTGACGATCATCGTCATCACCGCTGGCTTCAATCCACGCTCTCAGCTCACTGATAACCGCCTCAGCGAAATCAGCCAAGTCAGAGTCAGTTGTTAAAGTCTCCGCATCGTTTTCACTGAAACCATATTCGGTAACGAAGCGTTCTTGTTTCGTTTGTGGCAATTCAACCACTTTATGTTTGATGGCTTGTAGCCACTGATCACTAATAACTAAGGGCGGGATGTCTGGCTCAGGGAAATAACGATAATCGGCCGAGCTTTCCTTGGTTCTCTGCGCCACTGTTTGAGCTAGATCTTCATTCCAACCCCTTGTCTCAGGATCAATATGTTTCTTATGCTTGATTAACTCAGACTGACGTTCAATTTCGAAATTTATAGCCTTCTCCAAAGCTTTGAAAGAGTTAATATTCTTGACCTCAACCTTAGCATTGAGCTGAGCCTCGTCAACGGGATCAATTCGTCCCTCAACATAACGCCATGTACCAGGAATCTGGAGACTAACATTAGCTTCACAACGCATTTGGCCTTTCTCCATATCGGCATCAGATACTTTCAGATATCTGAGTACGCGTTGATAATTTTGACAAAATTTCTTAGCTTCACTAGCGCTGGCAATAGTCGGCTCAGTCACTAACTCAATCAATGGCGCGCCTGCTCTATTGAAATCCACAAGTGAGCCATGGTCATTATGGCTTAATTTACCGGTGTCCTCTTCTAAATGAATTCTGGTAATATCAATACTACGATTAGAACCCAAATACAATGAACCGCCATGTACCAGTGGCAAATCGTACTGTGAAATTTGGTAACCCTTAGGTAGATCAGGATAGAAATAATTCTTACGATCAAATTTTGAAATTTGATTTATTTGGCTATTGAAAGCTAATCCCAATAACAGGCAAGCTTCAATGGCTAATTGATTGGGAACTGGCAAGGTACCTGGGTGACCGAGACAGATGGGGCAGACATTAATATTAGGCGCCTCAAACAAACTGCTGTTGGGACAGGGGCAGAACATCTTGGATTTAGTTTTGACTTCGGTATGTATTTCTAAGCCAATTATTATATCGTATGACATAAGCTATTATTATACACTGTTTTAAAATTAAAATAAAGATTGACAAAGCCTAGTAAATATATTTAACTTAAATAAGTTCTTTATAAAATCATTTTGTCATTAAGATATTGAAATTATTCATATTTATTAACCAATCAGCGGAGCATTCATGAAGCTTGAAACCATCTTCTCTGTCAATGTTAGTTATTGGCCGATTTCATTATTGTGCTGTGGGCTAATATTATTGCTATTAGCGCTTCCATCATATTTAGTTACCAGGTCACAAGATTCTAATCTAATTAAATTACCGCAATTTATTGGTAAATTAAATAACTGGCTGGCGGTCATCACATTTAGCGCAGGTTTAATTTTAATGGAAATTGGCTATGTCTGGATAATTATTGAACAGCCAATTTATATTGCTTTTCTAGCAATTATCCTCATCGCTATAGCTATTTATTATTCCTTCGATAAGTCTAATACCAAGACTATTAGTGCTTTTCAATCGCAAAAAACCCCGAACTAAATCGGGGTTTTAAATTAAAATAACGGAGATTGTTTATCAGACCAGACCGGTTGAGCCGAAGCCTTGAATACCACGTTCGGTATTCTCATCAACCTTAGCCTCGACTATTTCAGGATACAGAATCGGCTGAATCAATAACTGAGCGATCTTCTCGCCGGCATTTATCTTGTACTCGTGCTTATTGAGATTCAGAACATTAACAATGATTTCTCCTCGATAACCTTCATCGATGACACCGGCCAGGCAATGCAGTCCATTAGCCGCTAGACCACTCTTGTCCCAAATCAAGCCAACTGTATTAGCCGGCAAGGCAATACGAATACCTGTGCCAATCAGAGCCCATTCATGAGGTCTAATAAATGCCTCGTCCAGAGCGTACAGATCTAAGCCAGCATCATCAGTATGAGCGCGAATTGGTAATTTAGCCCGATCACTAATTTTCTCTAAAAGTAATTTCATATTTTAATACATATCTACTAATTCTATAATTTAGATGTAATTTATAGTAAATAAATTGGTCAATCTGTAATATGAATTAATCATTAAGAAAGTTCTTTACCTCTTCGTAAACCATCTCAGCTATTATCTCAATACTCAATATTTCACCATCGGGAGCGCACTCGATTAATTTGGTATTTGGCAGAATCTTAACTAATTCCAGATAAACTGATTCGGCCAGACGCAAATGATTAAGATCCGCTTCATGAAGATCTCGTTTAGCTCCGGCAATATAATCACGACTTGCTTTATTATCGACCAATTTCTGACCGATTTCACAGGGGACATGGAGTATCAGATTGAGATCTGGTTGCGGTAGATTCATCTTAGCATATTCCAAATCTAAATTCCATTGATAATATTTTTCTCTTTCTCCTTTATCAAGAATCTTGGCGCCTTGATGAGCCAGGTTAGCTGTCACCCAGCGATCGCAAATTACTATTTTACCCTCCGCTAAAGCCTGGTTAATAGCCTGCTTGAGATCGAAGCGATCTACTGCGAAGAAGGTGCTGGCGGAGTAAGGCCCAATTTCATCTAAACTGCCGTAGTCGCCGGCCAGATATTTGTCAACGAAATACCCTGAAGGTTTCGAGTGATTAGGGAAGTCAAAAGTGGCCACCGCGTGACCATTTAGTCGCAAATGTTCTGTTAGTAATTCGGTTTGAGTGGCTTTACCCGAACCATCGGTGCCATCAATTACTATCATGAAACCTTTTTTCATATGAACCTCTATTTATTAATGAACGAATTATTTTTTAAATATTCTTCTACTTGTTTGATTAATGCTTCAATTGTGGTGTTATTATCCAAGGTGGTTTGCGCTCCAGCCATGACCTGGGGGATGTCTCTATCCGCTTCCGCCTGTTCATCGGTCAGAAACTGTTCATAGGTCTTAGTGGCATCGTCACTGTTCTGACCCCTAGTAGTCATCCGTTGCCAACGCAGTTTCACATCAGCATTAATGGCCAAGAGTCTAAAACCCGGCAGAGATTTCATAGTTTCAATATCTGGCAAACGACGAATGCCATCTAGGACGATAATAGGGGAGTCATCATGCTGAATGTCTTGGGCGATAGTACGGCTGATCAAATCCTCACCGAAGTTACTTCTAATAATATTGGACATCAAGGCCAAATTTGGTCGATCCAAAGGTATATACAATCTATTCAAAACATCTCTTAGTGGTTCTGAAAAGCCGTAGATTTTGGCTCCATATTTATCTGCTAAGTATTTGGCCACTGTAGTTTTACCCGTAGCAATCGGTCCGGTTAATCCGATAATCAGTTTATCAGTCATATGATATTAATGTTTAATGGAAGCGCGACGCTTCTTCTGATGCAAGATTGCTTCCATGGTTGATTTAATTTGTGCTGTTAATTCAGCTTCCCCGCCATTATTGTCAATAATGAAGTCTGCCTGCCTGCCTACTTCGTGAATCGATACCTCGGTCAGTCGAGCTTCTTCCAGGATGAATTCCTGCCAAGTCATTTTATCTTCGTTAGCCTTCTCTTTGCGTAACTTGGTACGTTCATAACGCAGTTTCATGTCTGCAGTGACGTAAATCAAATAGAAATTGCGACCGTACTTCTCCAGGAAAGGCTTAACATCGTCGTGCATACGAATACCATCAGCGATGACTATTTCTGATTGGGATTGTAATTCAATATCTTGAATCAAGGAATTGATTACCACGTCGGCGCCAAAGCCCTCCTTGAGGACCAGGGCTAGTTTAATAAAATTATCTCTAGTCAGCTCCAAATGCAGGTCACTGACCGTTCTCTTAAGAATCTTGGAAGTGCCGAAATGTTCGGCGCCGTAATGGGCGATTAGATAGTCACTGACAGTACCTTTACCAGAACCTTTTTCACCGATTAGGCCAATTATTATTTTATGCATAGATTGCTATTTTAGAGTATATTAGCAAACTTGTCAAAGTGGGCTAGCGTAACTCAGAATACATGATTTATGATGTAAAATGAACATACCCCCAGCTTTAACGCTGGGGGTATCTGTTTAGCCGGCAAAGCCGGCGAGCTCACTTGGTTGCCAAGTCAAGTTTTAGCTGCTCCAAATCAATCTGGTGATGTGACTGGTTT